>Ga0114978_10003020_pt1 | contig 13835 bp, 12 predicted proteins | sample S_140212_EF_Meta_FD_87027 | JGI IMG/M metagenome (GOLD analysis project Ga0114978, IMG submission 87027) | Freshwater microbial communities from Lake Simoncouche, Canada to study carbon cycling - S_140212_EF_MetaG | ecosystem: Environmental > Aquatic > Freshwater > Lake | place: Lake...
ACGACGCCGCGCCCGTGATTGTCGTTCTTGAGATAGGAGTTCCAAGCCGCCAGCACGTCATTATAGGCCATGGCCCGGTCGGCTGCCATCGGCTTGCCCATCATGGCCGCGCGCAGGGCTGTCAGGGTGACTTGGCGATAGAGCGGCGCATAGGGCCTGCACTTGGCCGCGAACCGTGCAAATTGCTGATTGATCACCGAGCGCTCTTCGGGCGCGATGGTCATGGTCGAATTGCCGCCGAGGTCTTTCGAGACGGTGGGATAGACATAGAAACAATCAACCGGAGCCTTAGCGTCTGCTCGGAAGGGCTCGGCAGCCAGCTTTCCGTCAGCGCTGACGATGGTGGCGTCCTGCTGAGACTGGCTACAGACATCATCACGGCCCGGACGACAGAGCCAGGTCTTGCCGTCGGAATAGTCAATGGGTGCAGCAGGGGCCGCTGCGACTGGCGCGGCCGTTTGGCTGAAGGCCCCAGGGGCGTTGGCGAGCAGCAGTCCCGCAGTGAGGGCTGCGAAAGCGAAGGGTTTCATGGTTTGCCTTTCCTATTTGTTGGTGTTTGCCGCCGCCGCACGCTGGGCAATCAAGGCGATTGCGGCGGCGTCAGGGGCCTTGGTCACGATTGGACCATCATTGGTAAAGTCGATCATCTGCTGGGCCCCATCATAGGCCGGCCAGGTCGGGCGGTCCTCGCCATTGGGAGAGCCGGTCATGGCAAAACTCGTCCAATAGGCACTCACCGTCTTGGCCAGGTGCGCGTCCCGCCCATCGGTTGGCCAAGGCGAGGCATTCAGATTTTGAAACAGATATTGCCGCTCCTGAGCATGGGGCGTTGCGGGCAGGAATTTCGGCGCGCCTGCCGACAGGATCGAGAACCGATAGGTCCAGGTTTGCGATCCGTGGGACGCGTGCAGGCTGGCCAAGGTCCGGCCTGGCTCCGTAAAGATGGTGTCGGACTTGAACCGCGTTTCAAAGGCCTCACGTGAGCCATAGGCCGCTACCATCTGAGCCTCATCGACCTCGCTGAGACCGCCGGCCGCCTTGGTGTAGCCCCCGCCATAGGCCTTGGGCAGTTCGATATTATTCGATCCGACAATGAAGGGCACCTTAGCTTCGCGCGCCTTGGCAAAGCCGTCGACGGGACTGCCCATGATCATCTGACCATCGGCGATGGGCATGTCGCCCAAGGAAAGGTTTGGATCGCCCGCTGCCAAGACCTTGTCGGCGGGAAGGGCACGAAGGGCCGCCGCCGCATCGGGCTGATCAGCCTTCACACCCAGCTTTTCGCCAAAGGTTGCACCCTTGACCTCGGCCGCCGCCAAGGGTCCGGTGGGTTCGCGGCCAAGGCCAGACTCGGTAATGGCTCGCGCAAACAGGCCCCGCGCCTGAGGCATCAGCATCAGTTGGTTGATGGCTATTCCACCGGCCGACTCGCCAAAGATGGTCACCTGTGCCGGATCGCCGCCAAAGGCGCTAATATTGCGTTTGACCCATTTGAGGCTGGCGACCATGTCCATCATGGCATAGTTGGCCAGCGGCCCGCCCTCCTTGGTCAGGGCAGGATGGGCGAAGAAGCCGAACCGGCCAAGGCGGTAGTTGATCGTCACGACCACCACCCCCTGCTTGGCCAAGGCCGTGCCGTCATAGAGCGCCGCCGTGCCCGACCCATTGGTAAAGCCGCCGCCGTGAATCCAGACCATGACAGGCAGCTTGGCCTTGAGCGATGGAGAGGTGACGTTTAGCTGCAGGCAATCTTCGCTGGCAGGCCCCGGCCCCACGCCATTGTCCTTAGACGGAACTTGGATACAGAGGGGACCATAATGGGCCGCGTCGCGAACGCCAGACCAGCGCGCCGCAGGCTGAGGCAGCTTCCAACGCAGAGCGCCAATAGGCGGCGCGGCGTAGGGGATGTTCTTAAAGCTGGAAATCCCGTCTGCCGTCGTGCCTTGAAGGCGCCCTGTGTCAATCTTGACCGTCTGAGCCGCGACAGGGGATGCCAAGGCTAGCGCTAAGACGGGAAGAACAGAGAGACGCATCTGGATCAGGCCTTCCGCAAGCAGGTGTCGTTCAGCGTGCGGCAAGGTCACCCACCGCGCTTAACTACACTAGCCGTCTGGCCGTCTTTGACAAGCACAGGCCGCTGAGGGTCAGAGCCTGCGCCCGTCGGACCGAAAGGGGACGTCAGGCCGCGGCCCGACGCCCCCCAACCGTTGGGTCCGTTTAGAAGTTTGCCGACAGGGTTACGAACACCATCCGGGGCGGGATGGGGAAGCCCTGATAGCCGCCAGAATTGCCGGTCACGCCAGCGGTCGAAATACCCTTCGCATTGGTCAGGTTGGATACATTGGCACTGATCTTGGCCGACTTGGTCCAGTCTGGCTTCATCGCGTTCAGGTTCCAGCTGGCTTCTAGGCCGACGAGGAAGTTCGACTTGACCGACAGGTCGTTCAGATAGGTGACATAGCGGCGACCGACATAATCGCCGGTCAACTGGCCTTCGAAGTCGCCGTTGCGGACGCTGAACACCGTCTTGTTCATCCATTGCGGGGACAGGGGCACGAACTTGCCGCCCGTGGCAACGGAGACCGATTGGGTAACGCCGTTCACCACCTTGGTGCCGCTCAGATAGTCCGACGCATATTTTGCCGTCGTATAGGAGGTGGCATTATAAAGACGGAAGTGCGGACCAAATTCCAAGGTCGCCGCAAGGTCTGCGCCGTCGGTCTTCACGTCACCCACATTGGCCAAGATCGCCGGTGCGGGATTGATGAAGTTGTAGGGCGCAATGTTCAACAGACGGTCGCGGAAGTCGACATGGAAGGCGTTGACCTGACCTTCAATGGCAGTGATCGGACCAGCATTGACGTCACGCCGCGTCCGCAGACCAATTTCATAGGTCCACGAGGTTTCGGGCCGCACCGTATTTTTGAACAGATCAAAGGCCGCTTGGGTACCAAGGCTCCATGGGGTGAAGCCGTAGAAACCGCTGCCCGCACCATAGGTTACAAACTGACGCAGGTTCTTCTGCGCGTTGACGAAGACCTGTTCGTGGTCCGTCACCTCCCACACCAGACCAGCCTGTGGCAGGAACCACTCACCAGACTGAATCTTGCCCGTGGGATAGCGCACGGGAACTGCAACGGTGGGAAGGTTGACCTGATTGATTGGGAACTTGCCCTTGGCCCACTGCTGGCTCGATTTGACGCCATATTGGAGCAGCAGGTTTGGCTGGATACGCCACTGGTCCTGTACATGGAGTTGAAGGATATTAACATAATGCTGCGCATAATATTGCGTCAGCGCCTTATTGCCCCGTGGCACATCGTAGGGCGACAGGTCGTTGTTCGCCGTGGTCATGGGATACCACGCCCGGTGTTGGGCTGGCTCGTTATGTTCGACCCAAGCACCGGCTTCGATCTTATGATCTCCCGTTTCCCACTTCAGGGTCGAGATGCCGCCACTCCGATTGATCCGATATTCGGTCGTGCGTACCGCGTTGCCCGAGCCGCCAAACAGGTTCGAGATGTTCTGCAGGGTTTGGGCCGAACCAGAAGAACCAACCACGAGGTTTGGATAGTAGGTGGCAAACAGACCGGGTAGACCGGCTGTGTTGATCGGGCCAGCAACGATGCCGCGGCCATAGTTATAGTGGTAATAGACCTGATTGCTCCAGGTCAGCTTGGGCGCAAGAGTAATGTCGTACTTGACATAGGACAGCAGGTCCTCGCGCTGGGCGGCGCTGAAACAGTTCGAGAAATTGTTGCCTTGAGCGACTGGCGGTGTGCCGTTGATCAGGGTGTTCGAGCAGGCCGCCATGTTCGGATAGTGGAACGGGCGCGTATAGGGGAAATAGGTCGAGGTCGCCGTCTGGGCTGTGCCAAAGGCCGTTGCGTCTTCGTTAGGCTCGATCTTTTTTTGCCAATTAAAATAGGCCGTTAACTGGCTCTTGTCCGCATCATGGACATATTTGATGTTCACCTGATCGGCCTTCTGGTGACCGTCAAAGTCCCAGGCCTTGGCATCATGGTGCAGATAGGAAATGTAGGCGCTGTCGCCCGCCTCAGAACGGCCCGTGTCATAGCGCAAGAAGGTCCGGGTGGCGCTGTAGCTGCCCAAGGTCTCATTAAAGGTCACGCCGCGCTCAGCAGCAGGCGCACGCGAGAAGGTTTCGATCGCACCGCCGAGGTTGCTGGTCGATGGAACGCCGAGGGCGGCCGCACCGGAGAATAGGTTGACGCGACTGACATTCTCACTGGTGACGGCCCGCGAAGGGCTCAGGCCGTTATAGTTGCCATATTGCTGATCGCCCAGCGGCACGCCGTCCATGGCATAGCCAAGCTGCTGGGTTGAAAATCCGTGCACGAACAAAGACATATTCTGTTCGTTATTGCCCCATGGGTCAGCGGTGACATAGAGCACGCCGGGCAGGGTCTGGATGGCCTTCAGGGGGCTGACGCCGGGGATGATCTTTTGAATTTCGACTGCTTGGATCGAAATGGCCGAGCGTGTTGAAACCTGCGCCGTCACAACCAGCTCCGCCGGAGCCTCTTGGGTGTCAGGCTTGGCTGGCGCATCAGCCGCTTGGACGGTCCCGGCGGTCACGGCGCAGAGCATGGCCGACGCGAGCAGCGTCGACCGGCGAGATTTGAGCATTGTTGTCATGATTATCGTTCCCCAACTTAAGGCCAACGGCCCCCACTAGGGTTGGCACTAGGTCGCCAGTGCGACGGCTGCGCTTCAGATTTACGACGGATTTTTGATTTTCTATGGCTTCGGACCGGTTACGGCACCCCGTGGTCTGTTTGCAACAGCCAGCTAGGGCCGTCCCTGAAAAGCGGGTGCCTCGGCGGGGTCTGTGCCTTGACGCCTTCAGCCTGACCTCTAGCCTAGTACGATCATTTCCGATCTCGCGAAGGCGCCCGCCATGCATACCCTCAATCGCCAGTGGCTGATCAATGCCCGCCCGCTTGGCCGCGCTCTGGTTGATGACGACTTTCTATGGCTCGAGACCCCCGTGCGCCAACCAGGCGAGGGTGAGGTTCTGGTCCAGCTCCATACCCTAGGCTTTGATCCCGCCCAGAAGGGGTGGATGGAAAATCTGGGCGGCTATGTCGCCCCGACCGAAATCGGTGAGGTCATGCCGGGGTCAGCCTTGGGCGAGGTGGTGGCCTCCAACGATCCGGCCTTCCAGCCCGGCGATCAGGTGAGTGGCCGACTGGGGTGGCAAGACTATGCGACTGTCCACGGTCAAGAGCTGCGCAAGGTGCGAAATGATGACCTCTTGACCGCCAATCTCGGTACGCTCGGTATCACCGGCATGACCGCCTATTTTGGCCTGGAAAAGCACGGCAAGCCCTTTGCGGGCGATACGGTCGTGATTACCGGCGCGGCGGGTGCCACCGGCTCCGTCGCCGGACAGATCGCCAAGATCGCCGGATGCCGCGTTATTGGCATAGCGGGCGGACCGGAAAAATGTGCGTGGCTGAAAAGCGTCTGCGGCTTCGATGAGGCCATCGATTACAAGTCCGAAAATGTCCGGGCCCGGGTGCGTGAACTGGCACCGGGCGGAATCGACGTCCTGTGGGATAATGTCGGCGGTCCCCTGCTCAATGATCTGTTGGCCGAGATCGCGATGCACGCTCGCATCGTCATCTGCGGCGGCATCAGTCGCTATGAGACCGGACAGCTCCCCGCCGGGCCAGAGAACTATTTCAACATCATTTTCAAACGCGCCACCATGAGCGGCTTCATCGTCATCGACTATATGAACGAGTTTCCCACCGCGCGGCGCCGTATCGCCCAGTGGATCCGCTCCGGCCAGCTACAGTTTTCCGAAGATATCCAGCAAGGGCTGGAAAATGCCCCCCGCACCCTCATGCGCCTGTTCCAAGGCCTGAACTTTGGCAAACAACTGCTGAAAATCCGTTAGCGACCTGCCCCTTCGTTCCCGAAAGCGTCACCCCATGATCAAACTGACCTTTGCCCTTGTGCGGCTGCCGCACCTGACCCGCGAACAGTTTCAGGACTATTGGCTCAACACCCACGGGCCGCTGGTGGCCAGCGTCAAGGACACCTTACGCATCCGCCGCTATGTCCAGCTCCACTCGTTCGATGAGGCGTTAAGCGCCGGAATTCGCGCCAGCCGAGATGCGCCGCCTCAGTTCGATGGCGTGGCGCAGCTCTGGTATGACAGCCTCGAAGACCTCGCCGCCTTGGCCGACGACCCCGCCGCCCGGGCCGCTGGCCGCCTTTTGCTCGAAGACGAAAAGACCTTCATAGCCCTGCCCAAATCTCCGCTCTGGTGGGGAGAGGAGAAGGTGATTATCGATGGGGCGGTTTAGTCGACGCGCTGACCGGATCACGACAGTTGGAACCCTGAGCCTATGGCCTTCGATACCCCACCACCGCTAACGGATTCAGACTATTCCATCTTACCGATGACACAGGCAGATCGGTTTGGGCTTATCGCCGCCGCTGGCGATCGTCGCATTTGGGCGGGTCATCCGGCCGCAGAGCGCTATCGGCCAGAGGTCTTTGAACCCTATTTCGACTTCCTGGTCTCAGAAGGTGGGGCCGTGACACTGCGCAAGGGGGACGAGATCATTGGATGTTCCCGCTTCTACCCGGTCCCCGATCAGCCAGATGCCATCGGGATAGGCTTTACCTTCATCACATGCCAACATTGGGGTGGCAGTGCCAATCGTGCCATCAAGACCCTCATGACCAACCATGCCTTTACTCAGGTGCCCGAAGTTTGGTTTCATATTGCGCCGACCAATCTGCGTTCCCAAAAGGCAACCGGCAAACTTGGCGCGACCTTTGAATATCAAGCCAACCTAGACCTCGGGACCGGGCCGACAGATTGGATGTGCTACAGGTTGAGACCTTCAGCCGAATGGCTCAGAACACGCGACCAATAGATACTGCTCCAACTGCCCGCGAAACTCATCAGGTAGGGGCGTGGTCTTGCCCTGAGGGGCATGGACCAGCACTGTGTCGCAAAGGCCGATACAGACGTCATTTTGCCAAAGACATTGCCCCATGGTGAAGGCGCTGGAGCCGAGGCGGACGATGCCGGTGCGGACCTCGACCGTGCCGGGCCAAAAGCCCTCGCCCAGATAGCGGATCTTGAGCTCGGCCACCAGGACACGGGGGTGGCGTTTGCCATGATCCAACAGCTTATAGAACGAGGCGCGGGCCTCTTCGTAAAACTTGCCGATGCGGATCGCATTGAGATGACCATTGCCGTCAATGTCACTCACCCGGGTCGTGATCTCTTGGCCGATAGGATAGGCATCGCGCGTAAGGCGGTAGGGTTCAGGCTTGGTCATGTCTGTCCGTAAGGTCGTCGTAGGCTTGGGTCCTGCGCGGTCTAATCTAAGTGCGACCCCGGCGCCAATGGGGCTGACATTTTTAGTTTGGGCCACAATCGATCCGGTGCCACTGTTCAGACGAACGCCGACCTCTCAACCCACCTATGCAGGAGAAATAGCCCATGTATCGTCGAGCCCTCGTTCTGGCGCTGGCCGCCCTGACCCTGAGCAGTTCTGGTCTGGCGTCAGCCGCTGCGCCCTCCCCGCTGACCGCCGCCCTCGCCGATGCGTCACGGCCAGCGACAGATGTGGCCCGTGACGGCGCCCGCCATCCGGTCGAGATGCTGAGCTTTGCCGGGGTCAAACCGGGCGACCGGGTCGCAGACTTCATGATGGGCTCTGGCTATTTTACCCGCATTCTAGCCGCCGCCGTCGGGCCCAAGGGTCAGGTCTATGGCTATCAATCGGCTGAGTTCATTGCCTTTCGCGCCGCCTATGCCACCGAACAGGCCGCAGTCGCCGCAGACTATAAGAATGTGACGACGATCGCCGCGCCCCTATCGGCGACCGGCCTGCCCGAAGGGTTGGATCTGGTGCTCACGGTTCAGAACTATCACGACCTGCACCTCAAGCCCTTCCCCGTCGACACGGCGGACAAGGTGAACAGGCAGGTCTTCAAGGCCCTAAAGCCGGGCGGCATCTATCTGGTGGTCGACCATGCCGCGGCCGCCGGTGCGCCCTTGAGCGTGGCCGATAGCCTGCACCGCATCGACATGGCCATCGTCAAGCAAGAGGTCGAGGCCGCTGGGTTCAAGCTCATGGGCGAGGATAAGAGCCTTGCCGCCGCCGCAGATGACCACAGCCTCAACGTCTTCCTGCCGGCCATTCGCGGCAAGACCGACCAATTCATCCTGAAATTCCAAAAGCCAAAATAGAGGTCAAGTCTGGTCCGCAGGCGGTAGCTCCACTTTCCAGCGGCCTAAGGCCCATCGCTGTTTGGCGCTTTGGGCTGGTCCTCATCTTCACCGAGGACCTTGCTGCCGAGCTGCATCATGGGGATCGCAAGGCTGACCGCACCGGCGAGGATCCAAACATCGCCAATAAGGTGCCCCAAGTGCTCAGGATTCATTACGGCGTGAAACAGCATGACCGACCCGTGGGTGATGCCCGACAGGACGACAAACCAAAGAAAACTGAGATGCCGGAGCGGATTTCGAACGGCTCGAAGCGCGCAAATGCCAATGGCAAAATAGACCGACACCATCATCTGATCATAGATCGTATTATGGGGCTGCCATTTCCACCCACCGAACGGGTCGAAAAACACAAGGGCAGGAATCCCGATCAATCCGGCAAATGCCCAAAGGGCTACAGCCCTGCGGAGGTTTTTTAGTGCGCTCATGGCGAAAATCTAAGCTGGCGTAACCGGCGAAGGCAACGTCAATTCGCAGGCCTAACCGAGTGTCCATGATGATTTAGCGGCCTTAGGAAAAGTTGACCGACCCAATTTTTCCCGTCACGGTACACAATAGTGCAATTCGCGCTCAGGTTCGGAGCTCAATTCCGACATTGAAAATGGCACGTCGGGGTCGAGATGGGCATGAGATCAGACAAGATTGCTGTGTTAATACAAACCGCTGCTTTGGTCAGCCTGTTGGCCGCTGGTAGCGCTTTTGCGCAAGATGCCACGAAGTTTGACGTTCGATATTGTGGTCTAGGCCTGCAGGGTACAGCGGCGGATTTCACGAAATCCAGTCCCAACCTGATAAAAATCTATAAAAACCAAACGAAATTTTATAACGAATCTTTCCAGTCCTATAAAAAAATGAATTGGAACATAAATCTGATATCAAAAGATGATGCAGCAGGAAAAGATAACAATATTGGCCTGGTTCATGTTTTGACGTCAGAAAATACAGACACCCAATCCTATACCGACCCACGTGATAATATTAAACATTACAATGTTTCTTACTCATTCGGCATCAACACGATTCTGTTTGATGTTACGGCCCTGCAGGTCAAGGCCGTGATCCCGTCCATTATAAATTACAATGAATCCTATACGCACAACCCCACGCCCGTTGAAATCAGCGCGGCCTATGCGAAAATATTCAACGGATTTTCAGACCCCAGCTCGGCCCTCTCGCGCTGGGTGGGCTCGGTGAGTGAAATACCCCTAAACAATGACATCCGAGGCTCCATGGCGGTCGCACCCGTCGTCCTGTCCGACGCTGTGAAGGCCGAGCTCATGACGGCGCGCGCAACGCAGCAACAGTCGCCCGAGGCCTTCGCGCGGAACCTGACCGCCAAATATGAAGCCCTGCTGGCCAAGACCTTCAAAAAACCCATCGTGCCTGTGGTCTTTGGGGCGAGCGGCGATGGCAAGCCATCCAGCCAGTATATTGCCAACATCCCCGAGTGCCTCGGCGCCAACCAGGTCTCTATGGGCCTACCCGACCCGTCCTATGAACTGCGCCTCACAGTAGACCTTCTCAGCAACGGTAAGGTTCAGCACGAACTGTCAGAAATGGCCGACAAAAGCCGTGGCACGGTTCAGACAGAGCTAGACTATGGTGGCCGCTACATCACGAAGATCGTTGCGGTCGAAAGCCAAGTGGTAGACGACCAACTTGTACGGGGCGGAAAGGTTCTAGATGAGAGAACCTTCAAATATGCCCGTTCATTGAGGTTTACCGGAGATCGGGAGATCAATCGCTACGGCCAATATGAGAAACTCAGCTCCAGTTTCCTTCAGGAACTCCTAAATAACTATACGACCCAAGACAAAAAATGGATCAAAAATCAAATGTCAGCGGCGGTTACTGATAAAAAGGCGCGCGACAATGGTACTGTTGCTAAATCTTGGAAGAAGCTGATTGCCGAAACGATGATGATAAAGTCGGTCGCAGACAAGGAGAAGGCCAAATGATTATGCCGATCAATCGTCTTTGGAGACGCCTGAGGATCCTTGCCCTTTCGCTCTTGATTGCGAGCCCCGCCCTCGCCTATGCCGCGCCAGCAAGAGCCGGCGGGCAAGAAACCGCCCTGATCATTTTCTATGGTGCGCTTAAGGTCTCGCAGTCCCAGGCCATTAAGGCCGCGGCCAACTATTATGATGCGGTAGGCTTCGGCGCTCAGGCCCAGAAGTACAATCGGTTGGCCGATGATTTTTCCAGCGGGACTCTCGGCGGTGCCGATGGCGTCAAGACCTTCACCCAGGCCAGCGCAGCGCTTCAGAGCGACATCTATGAACTGCAAGCCTATGGTGCCGTGCCCAATGCGCGCCAAAAGGAATTGGCGGAAAAGGCCGATGGCCAGTTTGCGGTCGCCAAGGTTGCCATGCTGGCGGCGGTGGTTTCTGGCACTGTGGCGGCCCTCAATTGCGATTGCAACACCTTGGAGAAGATCGTGATCGGGGTTGTGCTCGCGGCGCAAGCCAGCACGGTCACCTCATCCCTGACCTCGGTCATGGAGGCGTCAAAGGCCTATAAGACCCTCGAATTGGGAGGATCAAACGGCTTCCAAGAGGTTTCCAAAGAGGGCGAAGTCCTGCTCGCAGCGCTCTAACTGAACCGCCCGCACTCCTGTTTCAATCCGTTCTGGAAAGTTGACCATGTCCTTGGGTAAAAGCCTCCTAGCGTCCTTAGTCTTTGGTAGCGCGGCTATGGGCGCGTCCGCGTCCTGGGCTCAGGTCCAATCGATTCAAATCGTCGTGTCAGGCGAGGTTGCGCTCGAATCCACCAGCAGCAAGGCGATTATCGAGGGGCTTGAGCGGGCCAAGGGCGAGGCGGTCAAGAATGCTTGGCGCGTGATCAAGATGCGCCCCGACATCGGCCTCAAGGTTCGAAACCTCAATGCCGATCAGAACATGACCATCGCCAACGAACTGCGGACCAGTTGCCAGATCATGATGGTCGATCAGGTGGTCGACAAGAAACTCAAGCAGATGTCGGCCAGGTTTCGGTTTGATTGTAATCAGCAAGATGTGCAGATGAGCGTGGACAATGTGATCCGCACATCGGCACCGGTCGCGCCCGTCTCGGCAAAACCCCGCCTGAGGCTCGCGACCTTCTTTATCGTCAGAGAAGTGGCGGGAACCGCCATTTACGACCCCAGTATTGACCGCTCATCCTCCTCGTCAGCACGGGTTGGCGTCACGGCCAGCGACAAGGTCAGTGGGTCCTACAAGTCCGACGCCAAGGAGCGGACGACCGAGTCCGAGGGCTTTAGCGAAACTGCCGGTCAGATCAATGACAGCAGCAGCGTGCGGCAACAGACGCGGGGTAGCGCCAGCGCCTCGGTCAATAGGACAGCGGAAATCAGTGCCACCGCGTCTCAGAGCGAGCAATCTAAGGGCCGCACGGTCAATAGGGCTGCCGAATTTAAATATCGCAGCGCCTCGCCTGAGGAACTGAACACAAGCCTGACTGACGTGTTCAAAAATGCGGGCGCGAAGATCGTCAACTATTCCGATATTGTCGCTTCCTGTCCCGGCCCCGATCCTGATCTGATCGCCAAGCAATATGGGGCCAAGCCAGACGATTTGAGCACCACGACGCGCACGGCCATCATTAATGCGGCACGCAACTGTGGCTTCACCTATCTGGCCATTGGCGATGCGCTCATCGACGGCACCCAACAGGACAGCGTCACCGGCTCCCCACAATATAGCGTGATCCTGCGCGCGAAGATTTGGGACATCACCGAACAGTTTCCCGAAACAATCGGCAGCATCCAAAAGGATGCTTCGGCCAGCAATGCCAATCCAAACCTTGCCCGAGTCAATGCCGTCCAACAGGCAGCCCAGCGCACTGGCGAGGAAATGCTCAGCCGTCTCTCGGCTGAGGGTGTCCGCTAAACAAGAACAAGAATGCGTTGGGTCGAGGGATAGACAATGGCTGGTAAACTGCCGATCGCAATGGTGATGCTGGTCGCCCTGACCCTATCGGGCTGTGACCGGTTGGGTGGAAAAAAGGATGAGAACGGCTTTTCTAAATCCATGCCCGATTTTGGCGGCGTCAAGGTCGTTGAGGTGGTGGCTGAAGGCGTGGGTCCGACCCGCAATGCCGCCATTCTCGATGCCTTGAACCTCGCCGTACAGCAGACCAACGGCACACCGATCGTCGGCATATCGGTCAACAGCACCGGAAACCTTTCCGTTTCAAACTATGACGGCGATTTTGGTCTAACCAACACCACCGTCGTGTCCGCCACCCAAGGCGCCGTTCAGGGGTTCGAAATCCTGTCCGAAAAGGAGAATGCTGAGGCTGGGGCTTGGCGCCTCAAGCTGAAGGTCAAGGTCAACAAATATAGCGCCTCAGCCGCCACAAACCTGCCCAAGATCGCCATTGCCAGCCCTAGGACCCGCGAAACCACCTATGTGATCGGTGACGAGACCCTGTCCGCAGACGAGGCCTCCCAGAGCATTGGGACGGCGATCAATGAATCGCTCAGCCAATCCAATCGGTTCTTTGTCATCAATCGGGCCTTCGATTCCGACATTGCCGATGAGCTATCGCGGATCACCGATCCCAGCACCAATTCTGGCGAACTGGCGAAGCTTGGCCAGCGGCTCACCGCAGACATCCTCGTCCTGCCGGAAATCAATCGCCTGTCCTACAAGAAATCCACACGGGTTTTGCGCAACTCCGGGCGTGAACTGAATAGCTATAGCGGCGATATGGAGATCACCTTCAATGTGATCAATGTCCCCACAGGCCAACTGATCATGACCGAGCATTTCAAAGTCACGTTCCCGAACACTCCGCCCAGCGTCTATGGCAAACAGCAGGTCGGTTTGGAGAATGTTCAGGCGTCTCTGGCGACCTTGACCGGTCAGTTTACACAGAAGTTCATTCTCAAAAACTTCCCGGTCTCCGTCATCAAAATGACTGGGACCTCCGTTGTGCTCAGCCAAGGGCAGGACATTTTGCAGGTCGGCGCCATCTATAATGCCGTCAGTCTGGGCGAGGATATTGTCGATCCGCAGACCGGTCAGTCGCTTGGCCGCGAAGAAATGCCGATCGGAACGATCACCATCACAAAGACCTCTGAAAAGATGTCGATGGGCCAGTTCCAAGGGACCTATGATGCCAGCCAGTTTAAGCCCGGCATCATCGAATTGGCAGAGCGGATAGACACCCCGCCAGTCGCGGGTCCAACAACCGCGCAAGAACCCGCTCAGCCGGCCGCGGCGACATCGCTTGCCGCTGTTGCGAAACCCATAACCGCCGCGCAAACCGTCAAATCCGCGACGGCTCCAGCCGCACCCAAGCGTCCCGCTGCGGCAAAGCCTGCAAAACCCGTCGATCCCTTCGAAGACGACTCCGAGGATTTCTGAGCCGAGGGGTGGGCCTAGGGCTCACCCCTCCACGACACTGCACCGACGCGTCGCGTCTTAGTGGTTCGGTTCGAGAATTTGGCGCACCCGACACGATTCGAACGTGTGACCTTTGCCTTCGGAGGGCAACGCTCTATCCAGCTGAGCTACGGGTGCCTTCGAGGCCTTGGGGGGCCTGCGGC
>Ga0114978_10003021_pt1 | contig 13832 bp, 4 predicted proteins | sample S_140212_EF_Meta_FD_87027 | JGI IMG/M metagenome (GOLD analysis project Ga0114978, IMG submission 87027) | Freshwater microbial communities from Lake Simoncouche, Canada to study carbon cycling - S_140212_EF_MetaG | ecosystem: Environmental > Aquatic > Freshwater > Lake | place: Lake...
ATCTTGTCTATCTTATCCTCTAATTTATTTAAATTACCTTTTATCTCTTCCCTATCAAATTTTATATCTTCGCTTAATACTACTATCTCACTCCTCTTCTCGTCATATTGCTCCGCGTAATCCTTTAAATATGGGTACAATTCCTTCGATATATCACTAAATCCCCTTATCCCCCTGAATATACTATAGATATTCTTCACATCTAATGGATTTCCCTTTATCTCCGTAATATTCTCCTCTATTATTTTCTTGAACCTCCTTGATATCTTTATTGCACTATATTCTTTCCCTTCTATCTTCCTTATTATATCCTCCTCTTCCCCTAATTCTTCATCCCTATATCTCCTATGAAATTTCCTAATATATGCTACATAATTTCTCTTCGTCTGTTCACCTATCCCTTCCCCCTCCTTTCTCACAGGCAACTTATCCGCCTTCTTCAACTCCCTCACCTCATACTCTATCCTAACCGTCTCTATCCCCCTGTTCCCATTCCTCTGTTCCCTCCTCCTCGCATTTATCTCTTCTCCCTTCCTCGCCCTATATGCCCTATTGTTCTCCGCATTACTCTTGATTTTTTTGTTTGTTTCCATATTGTGTTTGACGTGAGTATCCCCTATTATCACTTTTTATTTATTATTTCTATTTTTTTATTTATCCTTATATTCTCCTCTTTTATATTCTTTATCTCCTCGCTTAACTCCTTTATTGCCTCCACTATTATTGCCGTAATCCTATCGTACGATATCGTTAAATAATTTGAACCCGATTTTGATTTCGCCCCCCCGTCTTCTCCTACTGCTAAATCAAATGGGGCCATCTTTACTATCTCCGGTATGACTTTTTGCACATCTTGCGCACTTAAACCAATCTCCTGTTTAGTATTCTTTATCCCATAACTTTGTGCTAATTCATTTGGTATATAATAAAATCCATGTAATTTATTTATTATGTTTACTGCATCCTTAATATCCCCCGTTTTTGTTTTTAAACGTTCGTCTGAATAATATGCTGATATATCACCATCGCACGCTATATCACCTCCTATATGTAATTTAATACCTGTCGTAGGTGTAAACCCTACCGTTTTTGCAATCGCAACACTCCCTGTCGGATATGATAGAACCGATGCACCGAATGTCCATATATTTGGATTAACTAAATCAATCTTTGATGTAGCTGGATTGTTTGCAAAATGTGCTAAATTTAAAGTATTTATTAATATTGATGATGTCGCCATACGGGTCACTAATATATTACTTGACGATAATACATAATTGCTTGCATTACCATCTAATCTTGCAACATAATTGCTTGCATTACCATCTAATCTTGCAACATAATTGCTTGCATTACCATCTAATCTTGAAACATAATTGCTTGCATTACCATCTAATCTTGAAACATAGTTGCAAGTATTATCCAAAATATTACCATTAATATCTTCGTATTTTCCTATTATTCTTAAATTACCACTATTAAAAAGAGACATCTTGTTTGTCCCAGCTGTTTTGAATATTATGTTATTATTATTCTCAATAAATATAGATGTACTTGCGTTAATATCAAAATCAATATTATTTGTATCTACGGTAATCATTATTATAATATATATATAAAATAATATACATTATAAACTTAAACATATCTATTTCAATGCCTCTATATATATCGTTGTAGTTAAAGGAGGTTTTATAACATTACTAATAACATCCTTGGTTGTAATCTTTTCATATGTATAAAAATTTTTATAATCACTTCCGAATATAGATATTATGGATGAATTGGCTTTCCGCGTCGGATTTATAATTTTTAATCTTGCATTATAATCTATATTATTTATTGCATTCAACAATTTATTTACCTTTTGTATTTCACTATTCCCTAATATTTGTGCAGGTAATCCATCTTCAATCTCTTTCTTTTTATTAACGGATTTAGTTCTTTCTGTTCTAAATTCTGCAATCTTAAAAAAATCAATTGGTGTTGTTCTACCTGTATAATCAAGTGATGATTCAGTATCAAGATAAACTGCTAATGCTTGATAATTTTTAGAATTATTATTTTCATAATTAATCGTTTTGAATATATCAAAATATTTATCCTTGTTTTTATAATGATTAAATATGGTACTACCATTAAATAAATAACTTTCCATGTTGTTATTAATCGCAGCCATGTTAAATGTTGTAAATAAGTTGGGGTCGTCATTTTTATTATCATCCGCCGGGCTTGCAAGCGATACATATGTTGATGTAAACGCAGGTGTGCTTGAACTTAAAACTGTATTATATAATGATTCAACATCTTCTTTTGAAATTGCCCTGTTAAATATAAGAAAATCGCTAATATCTACATCAACATTATTTCCAATGCGTAAATCTCCATTTCCTATAAATGCAGTTCCACTTGTATCTGCGCTTATCAAATCACCATTTCTATATATTTTTCTATTATATGTTGAATTTACATTTTTCTCGACAACATAAACTAAATGAACCCAATTATTTACATCGTCAGGATATTCTGAAGGATTTCCTGATGCACGCGCTTCAAGATCATTCGCATAAAATGCTAAACAATATGCATTATTTCCACGCGCACCTATATGTAAATATAAATTAGTTCCATGTGATGTCCCTTGTAGAATAAAGAAACCACCATTGCTATTTTTATATCTCGCCCAAACAGATATACTAAAACTCATCTCTTTTAATGGAATTGATGTCGCCTTTAAAGAACCATTTTTCGTATTTATAAATTTTCTATTAGTATCATCTGAATATCTATTTCCACCATTATCTCTCAATATATAATTATTAGTTGTACTGTCATTACTATTGCCATCAAACTTATACCATGCCATTAATTGTGATGGAATAGTATTCTCTAAATTTATTGGAGTATCTTTTAAATATGTACTATACATATTATATCTTAACCACATTGACCATTGCGTATTGTTATATGTTGTGCAACGATATCCAATCCTGTAAAATTTACTCGTTGGTATATATATATATTGTTTTAAATATGAAGGTCTGTATTGCCCGTTATAGATATTATGTTTAAATACCTTTCTACCATTATATTTTGATGTGCTTCTGTCAAAATTACTTTCGTCAAATATCATTAACTCCGAATATATATTATTACTCGGAGACCCATCTCTATTCACCCATTGATTATTCTTATAAATCCAATCAACACTTATATCCACCTTAAATCTGTAATATCCTGCTTGTAAAAATATAAATCCTGCAATAAAATTATTTTGAAGTATATTAGGTCCCATATACATATGATAGTTAGGCCAGTTCGTATAAACATTATCAACTATTGAATCTGGGATAGAGCTTATATATATATTTTTAATTTTTATTATTACAACTCCAGACCCACCATTGCCACCCTTAATATTCCACCAATTTCCCCAATCATCATCCCATTTCCCTCCACCACCTCCTCCCCCCGTATTTGCTAATCCATTTACTCCAGATGTTTCAGTATACCCATCGAACCCACCGTCTCCACCTCCACCATATAAGTTATTACCGCCATTCCCATATCCCTTATAACCACTCCCCCAATAAGTATTTCCTCCTCCTCCTCCTCCAAAATATCCATTATGTCCCACATTTTTACCAAAGTATGCAGACATATCTATCCCTTTGCCACCATTACCTCCGCCAGTATCTGGATCATAATTCCATCCTTCGCCACCAGCACCACCTCCTCCACCCGAACTGTGGTCTGGTTGTTTTCCTGTTCGAAACCCCGGTTTCCCTACCCCTCCTCTATTCCCATAAGTTTCCCATCCATTAAACCTTGTAAATTTAGCTCCTCCTCCTTGTCCCTGTGTATTTCCATCATTTGAATGAGAACCTCCTCCGCCACTTCCTCCTTCATTCCCTGTTCTACCATGCCAATCCCAACTACGACCATTCCAATTATACCATGAACGAGACCCACCTCCTCCTCCTCCTTCTGCAGTAATCGTTTCATTATTTATTACAATAGAACTCGGGTTCCCGTTATTCCCGTTTCCATACCAGTAAGGCCACTGCCCCCATCCTCCATTTCCAACATTAATAGTACTATTACCTGTCAAATTCTTGCTTTTTCCAAGTAAAACTCTACCGGCTCCTCCACCTCCACCAAATTGACCTCCGCCTCCACCTCCTCCAACTATTAATATATCGCAAACATATGTTGTGCCAGCAGGTATTGATAGATTAAATGTAGAAGTATATTGGTTGTTATTAATATTATTAAATATCATACATATTTCATTTCCATTGATATAATTTATTTTTGCATTTAATGGTATATTTATAGTTGATTTTTGTATATTATAAGTGCCCTGCGGATAATCAAATATTCTGCTTACACCATCCTTCTTTTTTAAGTTTATAATATCTGTAAAACGCTTATTATCTTTCTCTCCGAAGTTTGATTGATTATCAAGCCCTTTTATAATTTCAGCATCCTTTGCAACTATTTTTGCTTCCTCGGCTTTAATAGCTATATTATTATTATCAATAATTTTTTGTGTTAAATCTTTAATCTTAATTTCTAAATCTTCCGTTATATCAGTTTTATAATCAACCATGTCGACGCTATACTTATTTTTGTCAAGTGCATCTAAACTAATGTCGCTTCCTAATGAAATATTTACAGTTGTTGAAGGCATATTATTAAAACTCATCATTGAACTCCCATTTATTTCTGCGCGAACCTTCGTATAATTCTTAATTTGCGTTGCTTCGCATAAATACGATACATAGTTAAATGTATATATATTTGCCTTTATAGTAATATTCGGTTTAATGAATATTTTAAATGGTTTATTATCTTTGTTTGTTAAATCATAACAAATCCCATGTGAAACAAATGACGCAAAATCTTCTAATGCATTATCCGGCGGTATTGTAGTAAACGCAGTTTGATCTGCATTTATTGCAACCTTTGTAATATTAGAAAAATTATCATTACTATCAAATTCAAACTTATAAAACTTCTTATCTGTAAGTTTTGCGATTGGACTATATTTTATGTCGCAAATACTATCTATTACTCTTGTGAAGTTGTCGTTCGCATTATCACCATTTAAGAATTGTATCGACGTATATCTCAATCCATTAAATATATTTGTATCTACCTCTGTATTTCTTGCAGTACCTTTGGAGTCGAACTTAACAAGGTCATTTTCTTTAAACTCAAATGACTGCGATTGCCCTTTGCCACTGAAGTCAAACTCTTTGAAACATTTACTTGTAAAATACGAATTAACTAATTTGTCTGTATTTGTATAATCCTTTGTATATATTTTTTTTGGATATATTATATTACTTCCATAATTATCGGTATATGTGTCAAACTCTTGCCAGCCTTTAAATGTATAACTGCACGTTTTCTTGTCTCCTGTATCAGCATCACACTCTTTTATTTTATCTTCATCCTTTACAAAATAAACCGTACAATCTCTTAACTTATATTTGTCATTTTTCTCTGCATTGTTTATTCTTTGAATACATTCTGTTTTCTTACTTTGATCAGTTAAAATATCGCATTCACTAATACTTGGTTTTTGCATTTTGAGCCCAGGATATTTATTTTTAGGGAATGTACTACGATTACCAGATTCACCTAAATTGCTTCTTATTGTATCTTCCTTTACAATACCAGTTTCATACTTCTCCAAAATACTACAATGATATACGTACGTATAATATAGACCAGTTATAATCAAAATCATAATCAAAGATACTAACCCTATAAACTTCAAATATGTATTGAAATCATACAAAGGGCATATTCCATTCATAATTAATATTTTTTGCTCTTTCTATTATTATTTATTATATATATTTATTATTCATATATCTTGTCTAATTGTTTGCATATTATAATAATATATGACATTGCATATTGTTAAGGTTTATGTAATATATATATTGTATCGTGATATAATTCTTATTTGGTTTCATTGTCATTTTACAAAACTTCGATATATTCGAGATAAATTATAAGATGTGTTATTAATTTAAAAAATTTAATAAATATAGAAACATATATGAGTACGCCACGCGCTGTAGCAAAACCAATATCACCCCATGCACAAAAAGTTAATACAACAACATCGACACAAGAGAGCAAAAGCAAGAGAATGAGATCAAGAACAACAAATACAGTAGTAGCAGAAGCAATAACAAGAGCAAAATCATCAGCAGAAGCAATAACAAGAGCAAAATCATCAGCAGAAGCAAGAGCAAGAGCAAAATCATCAGCAGAAGCAAGAGAAAGAGAAATTAGGGCAACAGCTGCAGAAATGAGATCAAGAACAACAAACACAGTAGTAGCAGAAGCAAGAACAAGAGCAAGAACATCAGCAGAAGCAAGAACAAGAGCAAGAACATCAGCAGAAGCAAGAGCAAGAGAAATTAGGGCAACCGCGGCAGAAATGAGAGCAGTGCAAAAATCTAAAAAAAAATGGTTTAGCATAATTGATGCTGATACTCTTGGAATAATTATCTTCGAGAAACTGTTTAAAAATAATTCTTCTGTATTCAATTCTGAATATTTGAAACAATTAAAATCAAATACTCATTTGTACCCTTTAATACCAACACTAAAAGCAAACAATTTAGATGATATTAATAGATATTTACTCGCTAATATAACAACAATTGACTTGCATAATATTGTAATAGACGAGCAAACATTAAAATTTTTAAATTGGACAGTTGAATACTCCAAAGTATCTACTATCATTTTGCGTAATATTACTTTCAAAAATCATGATGTTGCCACTAAATTCTTGGAATATCTTAAAAAAAATACTCAAATTGAAAAATTAATATTACAAAATATTAAAATAGATAAGAATTTTAACAATTTTCTAGATATTATTGGAAAGTTGACTAATATAGTTTGGCTTGAATTTAGTAATTTTAATATTATTCGCGATTTTGATACATGGAAAGGGAAAGAACCTTTTCGTTTTCAAGAGGATTTTGAATATTCTTTCTTAAGAACGTTAATTAAATTAAAAAAACTACAAATGTTAATATTCAATAATAATATTATTAATGCTAGTAGTTATTATTATATTTTTAAAAATGAAAATATAATAAAAATTATAGAATATAATGAAGAATATAATATAAATACAATTAAAAGAAATCATATGATAATAAGTAATGGAAAAAATGAAAGAACCCTGCTTTTTTCTACAGAAGGGAACAATATGGATCTGGTATATGTACCTGGTAAAAACATGAAATATATAGATTATAACTTGGTAATAATTAATAATAATGTATGAATTATTTATCATATGTGATGCAAATCTTAATTAAGCCCATTCGCATTAAATTTTATCTATAATTATATAATTTTCTTTTAGAAGATTAAATAATGCAAAAACTTTCAAAATTATTTAATAGAAATAGATATAGAAGAGTTGCTAATGCTCCAGACCCCGTACAATCACAACAACCTGATACATTTGTTAGTAGTGATGTGCAATCATTTGACCCGCCTCCAATAGCGACATCACCACAAAATGATACAGTTGATCTTGGTGATGTGCAATTATTTGAATCACATCGGAGTGCAACACCAAGAGCGGTAGCAGCATCAGCTCCAGCAAAAACGAAAGAAACACCTCCGCAAATAACCGCTGCCTCAACTCAAAACAGCACAGGACGTATACCCAAATTAACAGACAAATATAGAGAATATAGAGAAGAAATAAAAAGAAGAATACACAAAGAACAAATAAATATGGAAAAATATAATATTAGATATTTTTTATATCGTGAATATGAATTATCTATAATTGCCAAAATGTCTTCTTCAAAAAGAATTAATGTTGTGTTAAAATCAAGGTTAAAGCCACCATTTTATCCGTCAGTATTAAATAATTCAGTAATTGATTTATTAAAAAGGGAATTAGAATCAACAGACTATAAGAGGTTGTATAATTTGATAAATAGTGATGAAACAAAAAAATTGAGAGCAAATAAAGGTGGTGTTGAAGAAATAGATATTAAACCATTATTAATATCAAATTTTTTATCAAAAATAACTATAATTGATTTAGATGAACATGTTGTAGATAAGTTCACATTAGAAGTTTTAAAAAGTATTGATAAATCCAAAGTATTTATTATTAGTTTACATAATATTAATTTTAATAATGATATAATATCATGCAACGAGTTTTTGAATTATCTAGAAGAATACAAAGACCATACTAAACTAAAAAATTTAATAGTTTGCAATATTGATATTAAAGGCAACCATTTTGAAAAATTTATAGATATTATTGGAGAATTGAAAAGTATTACTTTTCTTTGTTTTATAGGCTTTGATATTCCATGGGCGATGGAATTTGATGAAAAGGAATATTTTTCAGATATGTTTATGAAAACCTTAATTAAATTAGAAAATCTCAAAATGTTAATATTTAATAATAATTATATTAATGAAGATGATTTTAAAGAAATTTTTATTACATCGCACAAACTCCTTTTATCTACCAAAGATAATAAAGATTTAATTGATTTTTATGAATATACTGACCTCTTTACAAAAGAAGAATTTGAAAAAGGAGGATACACAAAATCTTATGATAAAGTATTTAAAACAACGGGTGAAGAAGGGAAACTTAATTATCGTATGAGTATATCGCCGTTAACCAACAATGCAAATAAAATAGTTGAATCTTCAAGAAAATCATTTCACTTTACTGCATTAAATAACGGAAATAATGACCCATCATATGAAGATTTTGATGATATATTAATTAAACGAAACTATGAAAAAATAAAAGCCATTCTAAAAGAAAGAAAGGATGATGATACTAAAGCTATTCAAGAAGCTATGCGTAAACAACAAGAGCAAGATGCTGTTAATAATATGAATAAACAAAAAAATGTTCTGCAAAAATATTCAACATCAATAGCTATTATGAAACAAGCTGATTTTGAAGCAACTGAAGCTACTCGACGAGCTCATGAAGCAACTGCAAACAATCCGGGTTATCATTCTAAAAAATTAATAAGTGATGCTATCAAAAAATCGCGTAATGCAACAAAAGCATTAGAAATAGAAAAAGTGATGGGACAACTTGCAAAAACTGCGGCGAATGATGCAAAAGCAAGTTCTATGAAGATAAAGGCTTTGCGAGCTGCACAAACTACACAAGCTACACAAGCTGCACAAGCTGCACAAACTACATATTCTTCATCATCGCGGTCATCTTCTTCAATTTCAAGTAAAATTGAAGAGCTTAAGAATAGTGGTAGTAGTTCTAATAGTCCAAAAGAAGAAACTAGTAAAGGCGGAAAGAAGAAATTATCGAGTGATAATAAGGCATGTAATACAAAAATAAAATCACGATAAAGAACACTATGATAGTCTTTCTTAAAAAATAATATATCATCCTAAAATTTTGTTGCTATTATACTTGTTAGTATCCATATAAATAATGTGATTAAAGATAATGATTTGGATAATTTACCTCGCTCTTCATATGTAAGAAGGATTATCTTGTCTTTGTCTTCGTCATCTACTTCTATATCCTTCTTTTTAATATTTAGTATAATGGGTATTATAATAATTACAATTAATAATAATGAGTGAATTAATAAATGTGAAATCCCATTTGTCCCCATATAAAAATAGAACATATATGTACGAATATAATTCATAATATTGTCATCCATATAATTTATTGCATAATTATCAATGTTAATAAAAAATACAATAAACCAAAATAATATTGTATAAATTATTACATAATAAATTATCCCTTCGTTAAATGTCTTTATTAAGTTTGTATCTATGCCTCTCTGTATTATCGATATTGCAATATACCTCGTAAAAAATGTTGCAATAATAAACACCAATCTATCTTCGAAATTTATTGTTAATGCTTCTAATGGGTTTTTCGGGTCATTTTCAAATATATTTATCTTCTTAAGTATATTATCATCATCTTTCCTACTCTTTTCTATTTTATTATAATAATTTATTATATTTCTGTTTATTTGCTCAATCCTATTATTTGAAGCACCCTTATCTTGTGTATTATCATTTTTGGCTTTCAATAATTGCTCAAAATCAGATTGAGTAATATCATTGTATTTTTGTGAATATAAATATTGTAGTTTTAATGTTTCATCATCATATCTTTTTTTCTGCATACTTTGCGTAAGTGTACGTAATGGATTATTTTGCAGGTTATTTGCATTTTGCATACCAAATACTTGCTGTACAATTTCAGCAGCTCCTGTTGCATTTTGTGATGATATTTGTGTTGAACCGGTTGTTTGTATAGATGTTATTGGTGATGGTGATATTGGCAATGGTAATACTTGTGCTACTCCTGGTACATCTGCATCTGCTCCTAGTGCTACTGGTACATCTGCTCCTAGTGCTCCTGGTACATCTGCATCTGCTCCTAATGGTTTTCCATCTTGTAATGGAACAATGGTTTCACTCTCTAATTCATAATTATACATATAAATACCTTTTTTAGGTAGATCTTTTTGTAATACTCTTTGGCCATTTCTACCACTTGCATATATTTCAGGTAAAATTGACTGGTTATCTTTGCCATCATTATCATCTAATTTAAGCCATGTATTATCATCTTCGCCATTTGCTCCACCTATCATTGATTTTTGTACGCCATTTGGTATTAATTTATAATATACATAGTGACCATTATTTAAATGAACAAAACTAACTAATTTATATTTGGCATTGTATTTTTGCAAAGATGTCCTATCATTGTATAACTTTTTTTGGTATTCTATGTCTAAATTGTTTTCGACGAAACTTTCTAAATACAAATGCAAAGAAAATTTAGGATTTGTAAGATTTTCATCACCACTTTCAAAATGCAATTGAATTAATAAATTTCTACTACAAGGATATAGAAAAAATTCCCTTTGGTGTTCATTATAGTTTTTTTCTTGTTTTATACTAAATATTTCTTGTAAATTTTTAAAACTATTTGAATTATCAACTGTCAACGCAATATATGAATTTCTCGTTATTAAATTATCGTTTTCATTTTGGTCAATAATTATATATAAATCATTACTATTTAGTTTCTCTATTTTTTTTCTATTTAATTTAAATGGGTTTTCAATATGACAATCTCCTAAAACAGGAATTATTACTCCTACAAAATATTCGAGTAAGTCGGCAGGTTGTCCTACTACAAAATCACTATTGTATTTGACTATTTTTTCCCATAATGGCTTAATATAATTTTTATACGTTTTTAGTTTAAATCTATTAATATTTTCATTTTTGTTACTTTTATGAAATTCAATTATATTCTTTAATATAACACATATTTCTGTTGCAAGCTTTATTTGGAAGGTTCCATTACTTTGCTTTATTTTTACATCATTTCCATAGAATGTAATCGCTTTGCATAGAACTTTACAATCTAATATTATTTGCAACACAGTATTTATAAAACAAGAATTGTCTTTGTATTCAAAATTTAAAACGGGAACAGTTATATTATCATCCGTCCGTGCATCTGAAACTAACTTTAATTCATCAGTAAATTTTTTATTGCCGATTATATTTTCTAATTTTTTTAATTCTTCTTCAATATCTTGTTCTAATTTTTTTTGAGATTCATCAACAATACCGTTTGATACCAAAACTGCAAACCTTTTTGTAAGTTTATCAACATTAGCTTGTATATCTAAAATTTTTTTATTTTTATCTTCATCATTATCCATATTATTTGCCAATTTTCCGGATATTACTACTAACGTTTCTAATTTTATGATTTGCTCTTTATTAGTTTCTATTACCTTTTTAGCTATTATCGCTTTTTCTTTTGCTTTTTTTCTAGCTTCCTCTATTTCTTCAACTGCTTTTGCTATTTCAACTGCGCTTACTGTTACAGCCATAGATGCAGCGAAATTTGCTTCCTTTATTCTTTCTTTTTCTTGGTTTTTTTCGGCATTAGCAATAGCAACTGCATTTCTTTTTTCATGCTCTTGAATTTGTGCTATTAATGCATATGTTGCTTCTATTTCATCTTGCTGTTGAATGTCTTTTTCTTTTTCTTTGTCATCAACACCAACAACCGGAGGACCATTACCAGCAACATCAACCGGAGGACCATTACCAGCAACATCAACCAGAGGACCATTACCAGCAACACCAGCACCAACATCAACAACACCATTACCATCAACATCAGCAACCGGAGTACCAACAACAACAATTGCATTTGCGTCTGTTGTATTTCGTATTTCTTCCGCTTCTTTCGCTTCTCTATCTTTAATAATTAATTCCTGCATTTCAGAAATCTCTTCGTTCAATTTTTCTGTATACCTTGCAATTCTATCAAATAGTTCTTCTTTTTTACCTTCATCAAATATTTTTTTAAGGTCATCTTTTTTTATATCAATATTAGGTATATTACCATTCATCCCTTCCAAATCACTACCAATACCTTGATCGGCGCTAAATTTATTTTGAAATCTTTTCAAATATTCAAGATCTTTTCCCGAAATTTCATGGTATTTGCTTCCTGCTTCGGAGAATAGTTCATGTAATCTTCTATATTTGTCCAAGAATATTGACAAATCCGTTTTCTTGTAATAATACATATCCACGTATCTATCATTAAAATTTAAAGCACTATAAGCAACAGTTACCCATGTTTGATCACTATTAGGGTTTATGTGTCTCCAATATCCATTTGATAAACGTTTAATATATTTAGACGTTGTTTGGCCATCCTTATCCTTATCATCTAATATAAAACCTTTTAATTTATATTCGTATTCGTATTTACCTATTATTAATGTATCAATGTATACAAACTTATGATTATTATCACCTTTTTTAACAACAATTACTAAATTGTTAGGAAAGCTTTCAAAATTTTTTTGCGTATGTGTTTTTATAAGTTTTTCGATATTTATTGAAGTATCTTCAGTAGTATTTAGCTCTAATATTATGCACGTTTCAACAGTTTTTTCTTCTGCAGTCCCGTCAATATTGGGTTCGGTTGCCATAATATATTTATAAGAACCCTCATCAAATTGTGTATCATACAATTTGTAAATATCTGTAAAAAGCTTTTTAAAAATAGCAACTATATTTGTATCTTGTGTTTGTGTTTGTGTTTGTATATATTCCCATATTTTATCTGTTAGATTTTTAAATGATTTATCTATTAGATTTTTAAATGATTTATCTAAATCTTTCGGTGTCGGTTCAGTGAAATATTCTTTTGCACATTTTGCAAATAATAATAATATATTTGACAAGCTTGTTTTTTCGAGATTATTTTCATCTATTTTAAGTAATACATTAACAAATTCATAATTATCAAATATCATTTGGATTAACGAAAAAAATTTATGACCATCATATAAAGAATTTTGAGCCGGGTCATTGACAAATTTAACATCATTCACTCTATCTTTTTCTGCTTTTATTACAACAGGAACATTAACAGGTTCTGCAACTTCTACTTTCTTGTAATAATACATGTATCCTAAATCTATTAAACGGTTGGCGTAATCTGTACTATCTATATCCTTGAAATTAGTATCGAGTGAATACCATTTCCCTTTAGATAAATGTTTAAAATATACATATTTATTATTTTCCTTGTATATAAAGCCTTTTAATTCATAAGACGTCTGGGCGATATTCAATGTATGCTCACATTTGAAATTTTCAACATTGGCATCACGTTTAATCATAAATATAACATTTTCTGAAGGATTGACTTCGACAATACTTTCTATGGCAGGTTTTATATTTTTATC
>Ga0114978_10003024_pt1 | contig 13829 bp, 13 predicted proteins | sample S_140212_EF_Meta_FD_87027 | JGI IMG/M metagenome (GOLD analysis project Ga0114978, IMG submission 87027) | Freshwater microbial communities from Lake Simoncouche, Canada to study carbon cycling - S_140212_EF_MetaG | ecosystem: Environmental > Aquatic > Freshwater > Lake | place: Lake...
ATAATAAACAAAAATGGCAGGAGGTCTTATGCAACTTGTAGCTTACGGCGCCCAAGATGTCTATCTTACGGGCAACCCTCAGATTACCTTTTGGAAGGTGTCTTACAAACGTCACACCAACTTCGCAATGGAGTCTATCGAACAGACTTTTAACGGTCAGGCCGATTTTGGTCGTCGTGTAACCTGCACCATCTCTCGTAATGGTGATTTGGCTTACCGCACTTACCTTCAGGTTACTCTCCCCGAGGTTAACCAGTCCATGAAGAGCTCTACCCAGGACGGTGTTTATGCCCGTTGGCTTGATTTCCCTGGTGAGCAGTTGATTTCTCAGGTTGAGGTTGAGATCGGTGGTCAGCGCATTGATCGCCAGTATGGTGACTGGATGCACATCTGGAACAACCTTACTCTCCCTGTTGACCAGCAGCCCGGTTACTATGCTATGGTCGGCAACACCACTGAGTTGACTTTCATCACCGATCCTTCATTCAACGCAATCGATGGTCCCTGCCAGGCCAACGCGCCTCGTCAGGTTTGCGCTCCCCGCAATGCTCTCCCCGAGACCACCCTCTATGTACCCTTTCAGTTCTGGTACTGCCGTAACCCCGGTCTTGCTCTTCCTCTCATCGCCCTTCAGTACCACGAGGTCAAGATTAACCTCGATATTCGTCCCATCGATGAGTGCTTGTGGGCCGTCGGCTCTCTCAGCTGCGGCAATCCCAACTCCAGTACTTCTAGTGCCGGCGGCCGTGTCAATACTGCCTACAACCAGTCCCTCGTCGCTGCCTCCCTCTACGTCGACTACGTCTTCTTGGACACTGATGAGCGCAGACGCATGGCCCAGAATCCCCACGAGTACCTTATTGAGCAGCTCCAGTTCACTGGTGATGAGTCTGTCGGTTCTTCTTCCAACAAGATCAAGCTCAACTTCAACCACCCCGTTAAGGAGCTCATTTGGGTTGTCCAGCCTGACCAGAACGTTGACTACTGTTCTTCTCTTGACTGCAACCAGCTTCTGTATAGGCTCCTTGGTGCTCAGCCCTTCAACTACACTGATGCTGTTGATGCCCTCCCCAATGCTATCCACGCTTTTGGTGGCCATGATGCGGTTGCCCAGACTACTGGCTCCTTCATCGACGGTTCTGGTCTCTTTGCTGAGGCTGGTGCTGTTGATGTCTCTAATGCTTACTGGTGGCAGCAAGGTCAGGCTGCTGGCGCTGTCGGCACCGGCTACGATCAGCCCAACTTTGCTCCCGGCTTCCATGAAGGCGGCAATCCTTTCCAGAACTCTGGAGTTTCTGATGCCGGTACTTTCGTTCTTACCCAGACTTCTCTTTCTCTTCACTGCTGGGGTATGAACCCTGTCGTCACCGCTAAGCTCCAGCTTAACGGCCAGGATCGCTTCTCTGAGCGCGAAGGAACTTACTTCGACCTCGTCCAGCCTTACCAGCACCACACCCGCACCCCTGACACTGGTATCAACATTTACTCTTTTGCGCTCAGGCCCGAAGAGCATCAACCAAGTGGATCGTGCAACTTCTCCCGCATTGACAATGCTACCCTTCAGCTTGTTCTCTCCAACGCCACCGTTGAGGGCACCAAGACTGCTAAGGTTCGTGTCTATGCTACCAATTACAACGTTCTCCGTATCATGAGTGGTATGGGAGGCCTTGAAGCTACATGCTTAGTTATGATGATGATCATACTAGCTGTGAACAAGGGCCGAAAAGCAGTATGCCATAGTAAAGTGAGCTCTTACTATGGAAAACCATTTATGTCCTCACCATCATCTTTATTGATGATTTGACTAACTGCTAGTGATTCCGACTTGTTGTCGTCGGAGTTGCAACACATCTTGTTGTTCGGGAAACCCCTTAGAGCTTTTTCTACCAAGCTTATCTCCGAAAGGAATAAGTGGCCAAGAGTAATGAACTTGGGTATGGTAATAATGAAAAAGATTGGGCAATCCGCATGCTTACTACCTAAAGGCGATATTAATATGCTAGTCTATGGTAGGGCGTCAGAGACTGAACGGATGTGGGTCGTTAATGAAGGTTTAAGCAACCTGAAACGGCTTAAGATACAGTCCTCCCTCTAGGGAAACTTAGAGGAACAAGAGTGCTTACAGCAATTAAATTGCGTGTGCGCTTCACAACTGGAATTACAATTTTATTTTAATATTATTATGTATTTAATAATATGAAAAATTGATGACACATAAAGGGTGTACGTACTACGTACATACTTGATATAAGTTATACAAAGACAAAGACAAAGACAAAATAGATATGGATATTGGTAATATATTTTCATTAAAAGATGAATATATTCGCGATAAATATAAAACGGCAAAAATAGACTTTATACGAGGTCATATTAAAACTATTGGACGAACATCTAATCAAGAAAAGAATCCATTATGGAAAATCCAAAATGAAAATGGAACCACTACTATAGTTATGTATTGCGAAGTTGATACATTTTGTATATTATGCCCGACAAGTTACCAAAAAATATTAGATTATGAAAAAACAAATAATAAAGGAAATAAAATTACTTGGTATAAAATGTCGAACGGTTATATTTCATGTCATTTAAATATTCATATTCACCAAGTAATAACGGGATGTATGGGTAATGGTAAAGGAACAAATACTATAAGCGTGGATCATATTGACAGAGATCCTTTAAATAATTGTTTTGACAATTTAAGAATCGCTACAAGAGAAGAACAGCAAAAAAATAGTAAAGGTACTGCTGATGATGGAACAAAAAGAGAAAGAAAATACAATGCAATAAAATTACCGGATGGAATAACACACGATATGATGAGAAAATATGTTGTATATTACCACGAATGGTTGAATAAAGAACATACAAAACATAGAGAATTTTTTAAAGTGGAGAAACATGCAAAACTTCAAAAACCTTGGATTTCTAGCAAGTCATCAAATATTTCATTAATAGATAAACTACTTTCGGCAAATAAGATTGTTACAGATTTAGAAAGCGATATATATCCGTAATATTGAAGGTGATTAATTAACTTTTGCTTGTTGATTATTAAAGCAAGAACCAATAATGTTTTGCTTTCCCTTGAGGGAAAGCAATAATGTTTTGCTCACCCCACCGGGTGAGCAAATAATATACTTACAATTTATTTTTTAAAATAAAAAACTAATTATGAAACAGACCACAACTAATAATAATGTAATTAGTATATAAATAATATTATCATATCAATATAATAAAATGAACTCCCGGGAAAATATAAAAATATTTAAAAAAATGAGTAAATGGTTAAAAACACTTAATTTAGATAAAGAAGCATTTAATCATACATTATATAATTTATATTTTACATGGTGTGGATTACGAACTGCTTGTTTAATTTCTAGAGTTGGACCAAAAAGTTCCGAATTTGCTGAAACATTTGGTCTTGGGTTCAAGGAAGGACCTTATTTTGATATACCAGGAAATAACTTTATCTATTTCATCAATAAAAAATTTATTAAAAAGTTTGAACCACTTTTTCAAAGATTAGAAGATACATACATACTTCCAAATCCAAAATCAGAATATTTTGCTCCTGAAGTTAACATTGAACGCACAAAAATAATCGGAACAATATTAGGATTTGATAAAAAATGTATTCGAAAGGGAAATAAATTACAATGTGATAATGATATTGGTATTTTTTTCTATGTTCATCCAACTATAAAATATACAGAACTTTCAGAAGTATTCTCTTATACAGGCAATATAAATACAACAAATTGGATAAGTTATCCAATTGAACTTATGAAACGTTCAAAGAAATATTTAGAACCACTTGGATTAAAACTTGGGTTTAATGTAATGGACTGGTCTTAGGAAAGGAAAGTAAAATAAAACAAAAAACAATATAAAATTGAAATGTTTTATATTGTTTAATCGTAACAGTAAATTCTAACCATACAACGCAACGCGACACCAATGCGCCCTCTTCAACTTGTCAATCCTATCGACCTTGTCCCCGGAAAAACATACCTGATTCGAGAAAAACGCCCCGAATACGCACACCTAAACTGCAAAGGAACATTTGTCATAAATATTTATCCTAGATATGAGTATCAATGCACTATAACACGCTTTACAAATGTTGTTGTTACAGGTAATAAAAAAAGCACAGACCTGGGACTTCCAGACACCTACTGGAACTACTATGAAGCTGATGCACTAACCCGGGCATATACAAATCATGTTCTTCGCGAAATAATAGGAGACCCAAATTTTATGATTCGGGATCTTTGACAGGCGTTTCTACTAACTCATATTCTTCAAAAATAAATGATGTCGTTGTACTAGAAGTATCCGTTTTTAACTCTAAAGTAAATCCACGTTCTTTAAACCACTTTTCAAAATCAGTAAAAGCATTCCACCCTTTTACGTATCCACCAACCACTAGCAACTTTAGAACATTTTTAATATATTTTTCATCAATAATGCACGCACAGGCATCTCCGTCTCCATCCGCGTCCGCTAGTGTACCCGTCATAAGCATGTATTCAATATCTACAGTTTTATCATATGTTTGTGCAAATGTAGCAACAATTCGACTATACGAAAACCCCTTATTGTGTCCTCCAAACCCAAAAAAATATTCATACTCACAGCGATGAATTTGTTTAATAGGGCGATGTAAATATACTGCAAATGGTTTCCCAAAAATAATTATATTTACTTTTGCTGTAAGAACATCAGCTTCTGCATATTTATTGTATGTTTCATCCCATACTAAATTAGGATGTTTATCTATAAAATCTTTTGCAAATTCATCATTCATTGTTGAAATCATACACCCACTTTCCACGTAATACTGTCTTTGCAAATCTTTAAATTTTTTAATAACATCGGTATATGTAGCATTTTGTGGACTGTTCGTCATTTCATGGGCCGATACACGTTCGGTCATTTTTTGTAAAACTGATTGTTAAGATTTGCTACATAATATTATTAGATTCTTTTTATATAGGTTTTATATATTGATTGTACACAATTAAATAATATATAATGTTATATAATAGTGAGCATGAATAAAACAGCAAAAAGGTGTCGTCTTGTAAGAGGAAGAAAAGAAACATGTTGTATCAATCCAAAACGTGGATATTGGTGTTGGAGTAAAAAAACGAAGAAGCGTGTATGGCGTAAAATGAAACGTACTTGTTGTAAAAAATAAATTTAGGGAAACATAAAAAATAAATTTAGGGAAACATAAATAATTGTTTTACATAGTTAAAAATAACCAAAATAATAAAAACTATATAAACCAATTAACTCAACCAATACCGTCATCATCCCATCATCATCTGGTGTTTTTCTTTCGCCACCCATTAATTTATTGCTAACTTTAATATTCGTTATTGTATACAAGGATGTTTCAACAAAATTAAATAAAGCATGAAGTCCAATACACCAGTATAACCCATAATGTAAGTAACCAAGCCCTAAAACAATACCAGAAATAAAAGCTACTATACTATATATAAATGAAGATTTTACATGAACATATCCAAAAACTAAAGCCGATAAAATAACACAAATATTCGTATTTAAAAATTGTTTTGTTACACCAATTAGTAAGCCGCGATATATTAATTCTTCCGAAAAACTTGTCATCATCATTCCTGTAAAAATAGTTATAAGATTCTTGGTTGTATCGACTACAGAGTTATGTTTAAAACCATTAAACGTCGAGAATCCGAGAATAATATTAAAAATAAATGAAAGGATTGATATTCCACTCCCAACTAAAGATCCGAAACCAAAAAATGAAGGTTTATCATTTGTAATCGTGTTTATAACCTTTGGGGCGTCTTGTGGCAGGGTTAGATTAATAAACTTAATAGTTAGAAAATATAATACAATAGCCATTACAAAATACGAAATACGAATACAAAATGTGCTATTCATTTTTTCACATAATGAAAAGTTAGTTTGTGTGATATAATGAAATGGTACATCTTTTATGTAATTATATATATTATACGCAACAATCACAATAACATAAATATATAAATTTATAAGCATCTAGTATAATATTATACTACTATTTTATATTAATATTTTATTAGTATTTAATAAAAAATCATAAATATTGGTAAGTATATTTTGTAAAACATAACTAAATTATATATTATTACTAAAAAAAGTAATAATATATTCATTGCATTATTCCATCATATTAGCCGGCGCTCTTTTCAAATCAACCCCCTTACAAACATGCTAATCAACTCCGGTGTTGCAGTATCAAATCCAGCCAAGTTCAGCGTATTCTTGTCCTTTGGGTCGGCAATTGTCAGTATGTTTGCTGTCATTCCAATCACGATTAGTTTCGCATCAACTCCGGTTTCTTTGCGATAATTTTCCAGCGCCACTTGGGGATGAATATTGGGCGCGTATGTTTCACTGTCGGTATATATGCAAAATACATCAAATACAATTCCAGTCTGCAAATACATTCTACGCGCCTCTATCATAGGCAAAGCGCAATCCGTTGCTCCGAAGGGCACGTCCGTGGCGTTAATCGCTTCCTGAATTGTCATATTTGGTCGAATCTTTCCATTGAAATTGTAAAATACATTACTGAAACCATAGATGTGGACATTTTCTGCTCCCTCCGCATGTAGCGTCATCATCGCCATCGCAATCGATCCCTCGCGTGGTGTGATATTTTTCGCCCCAGCGCACATACACATTGACATGCTCCCAGATACATCCAGTCCAAACATGAACCGTTTCCCGGTTGGTGTGATATTTCCAAACGCCTGCCTGAATGTCGTAGACAGCGCTGCTGTGATATAAGAGTTCACTTGCCATGTCATTGAACCAAGGTCACCCTTTCCTTGTGAGTACGTCTTCATTCCAACCAGAACTTGAAGAGGATGAATCTTTGAATCCTTCACGGCTTTCGGATCATTCAGTATTTTAATAATATCCTGTGACCGCGTCGTCGCAACCCCGACCTGCGATAGTTTTCCAAGGTTGCGAACGAGCGCGGTCATTCCCATTCCATTCAAAAGCGAATTCCATATTTGCGGTGTATTTAGAAGCTCTGTCGGCAAATGTTCGCGCTGAATTTTTTTGTTTTGTTCCATGATTTGGATTGCTTTCGCCGAGTCTTTATTTTCGCCTGTTTTTGACAACTCAAGCAATGCTTTCAGAAACCTAGCTGTTGCTACCAGAGGGTCCTCGCATGGTTTTTTTGATTCAGGTTCAGGTTCTGATACTGGGGGGGCTGGAGCAGATACCACAGCATGTGCTGCAACCGTCTCCACTACAGGCTCCGCGCCCGCACACAGGTAGATTTTCTTGGATGGATCGTAGGAGATGTCGCGCAAAGTTTTGGTTGACGGAATGATACAGCCATTGTAGCGAAAGACGAAACTTACGTCAATTCCAATATCAATGAACGTTTGCCTGAGGTTTTGAAGTGGCTCTGTGTCTTGAACGTTCAACTTCAATGGCCCACAGATGGAGCTGTCGGGATGAACGATTTCAAACATCACGTTGAGTCTCTGCGATGGTGCAGGTGCAGGTGTAGAAAGAACTTTGGCGGGAGCAGCAGAAGCGGCACCTCCACCACTCATAGCTGACCCAATTGCATTCGCGATGGTTTTCATAAATCCTTTGCTCTCTCCTGCTGCTGCTCCACCCATGTCTCTGTCCGGTGTCGGAATCGCCATCAGTCGCTTCAGAAATTCAGTCCTCTCCATTTTTGCAGGAAGTGTTGTCGCCACAACCCCCCTCGCTGGGTTCGCCGCAACTTTGCGCTCAGGTTTGTCTTTTTTCATAATCCATTCCAATACAAGACGCCCACCATCGTCTTTCATTTCCACTGGATTGATATGAAGCAATGAAATCAAATCTTCGTGTGTCCATCCTTCACGATTTTTATATTTTGTCACCAAAACTGCTAACTCCAATCCGCCACGCGATGTATAGTATTCCGTCAATGCGCGTCGAACACCCTTACCAAATCCCTTACCTGGGGTCGCCTTGTCTTGCGATAGGTCTCGAATATATTGTACCATCATGAAGAGGTGGGTAGGGATACGACATACCTTTCCAATTGCATCCAATGCGTTTTTTTTGCAAATAACATCAGCCGGAAATACAATCGCTGCCGCCAAAGCCATCATAGTCATCTCTTGTTTGGGCGCTCGCGCATTAACAGATACTTCAACAATATCCCGAATCAAATGCTCACATGTAGCCGACGATGAAACGGCCGCCATAATACACTTCGAAATAGTAGTAGCAATTGCCCCACCCGACTGGTAGAAGCTTCCATTGTCCGACTTGCTTCCAATGATCAAGTATCGCATCCATTCCTGTTCAATAGGTAGTGCAAACGAATACCCGCCCGCGTTGTTGGCGATTTGTCCCGGCAGTCCAATCGTTTGCGGAATTTTAATACGCGCCGCTGGATTATTTTGTGCTGACATCGCAGTCTTCAACACTGAGCCACTGCTTGCTCCTGTCTTACCTTTTCCACTGTTGTTACTTTTGCTCTTTCCGGCCATTTAAGACGATTTTTTGAGATGATTCTTTTGTGTGTGCTTATTTAATATATAAGCTTTTTTTTATATCAATTTTCTATATATTATATATCACAGTATTTCGTAATACAATATCCTATACAAAAAAGTAAAGTAACACACGCCACTGTTACGAAAACAATTATAACCCCTAATGGTGCGCCCATATTATATTATATATATGTTATATTTTTATATAACACGACTATGTTCATAATGTTACATTTTATATTATTATGTTACATTATGCGAATGCAATATTATTAAAATTTACACTTGTATATGTTGTATCGAAGGTCCCAGTTTTTTTTGTACTCGCTAAAAATAAGTCCATTGTTTCTGTGATACTCTGAGACGGTGCGCGCATCAGACGGGATTGTCCAATCTCCATATAACTGTTTTAAATATAGGTCTGGTTCTTTTGGAACAGGATATAAATTATTGCCCATTTCACTTATATCTAGCATAGGAAATGCCGGGTTTGCATAAATATTGCAGTAATAATCAGGGCTCTCATCTTCTAAATAAATGCACATATAGTTACCGCTATGGTAATCAGGATACTCATTATATTTTATTTTTAAAACTACACCATACTTCGAATAATCTATATTAGCAAGTTTATCCCATCGCGATAAGTGAATTGTTACGTCGATATTGGTGTCATTTAATAATAATCTTTTTTCACGGATACAGCCTAATAGTGTACCACGGTCAAGATAAAATGGAATTTGGTTGTCATCCAGCATAATACATATACTTTCCAATAGTTTATAAAAAATATTCATTTTGTTCACAGTTTCTGTAGAAATTTTAGAATCGCTACTTTTGGTTATTTTTTTTGGTTCTTGTGGCGCTTTTATGGGTATACTTGGAGTGTTATTTACTAAACCGAATATATTTTTTAGCATGGATGATTTTACTTTTTATGTTAGTTTATAAACTATAAATTAGAAATATAAATTAAAAACGAGAATTAAATTTATTTTTATAGAATAATAAAGATATAAATAATGACAACGATAGTGGAATCTGAATCGCTAAATGAAAATTCTTTTACTAAAAAACGTAATAGAAAACATAGTGCTCAAACATTACCTCTTGGTTTAGAACATCATATGATGAAAAAGTATGTCGTATACTATCGAGAATGGATAGACCGTTCACATACGAAAGAGCGTGAATATTTTAAAATAGAAAAACATCCCGATTTGCCTAAATCATGGACGTCGAGTAAATCCTCTAAAATTAAACTAAATGACAAACTTGCGGAAGCTAATAAAATTGTAGATGATTTAGAAAAAAAGAGGAAAGAAAATTTTCAGAATAAAACTTCTGAAAATTCTGTATAATGATTGTTGAAACATACTTAAAAATAAAATATATGTAGATATTATAACGACCTCTACATTAAAACACACGGAACAAGATGCAGATTTTCATCAAGACACTGACCGGTAAGACGATTACGCTCGAGGTAGAAAGTTCGGATACAATTGACTCCGTTAAAGCAAAGATTCAAGACAAAGAAGGAATACCTCCAGACCAACAACGGCTTATATACGCCGGAAAACAGCTAGAAGATGGTAGGACAATTGCTGACTATAATATACAAAGTTCTAGCACTTTGCATTTAGTTCTACGACTTCGAGGAGGTGTTTTTTAAAAATGTAATCTACACTTTGTTTATATTTTATAGTTATTTATAAAGATAACTAACTATAAAATAAAAATAAATAATATTATATATACAATAATCAAAAATAATGAGTCAATATACAACACCACTATTACTGATGAAGTCCGTTACAGAAAACGATCCTATCACTTCGGTGGCTTTTTGCCCTACGGCGCCGCTTCTTGCAACCGGCAGTACGGCGAGCTCTAATGGAGCGACATTATGGAAACTAAAAAAAGGTATTAATTTTTTACGTCCATCATACAATTGGGATATGGGTGGTCGGGTGAATCTGAATGGGTACACCGGCGTTGTTTCCTCTGTGGCGTTTCACCCAACTGCAGACCCGCCGCTTCTTGCAACCGGCGGCTTCGACGAGACCGTGAAATTGTGGCGCTTTTCATCCGACGGCTCGAATGCGACTTGTGTGGCGACTCTGGCGGGGCACAGCAGCTATGTTTATTCTGTGGCGTTTCACCCTACGATGCCGCTTCTGGCAAGTGGCGGCAACGACAACACCGTGAGATTGTGGCTGCTGTCCCACGACAACTTGTCTGCGAATTGTGTGGCGACTCTGCGGGCTGGTACATATGCTGTTAACTCCGTAGCGTTTCACCCAACTGCAAACCCACCGCTTCTTGCAACCGGCAGCAGCGACAGCACCGTGAAATTATGGCGCTTTTCACACAACTCCGAAACCGACATCTGGTCAGCGACTTGTGTGGCAACTCTGGCGGAGCACAGCAAGCGGGTTAACTCTGTGGCGTTTAACACTACGATGCCGCTTCTTGCAACCGGCAGCGACGACATGACCGTGAAACTATGGCGGTTATCCTCCGACAACTTGTCTGCGACTTGTTTGGCGACTCTGGATAAGAGCCCGCGTGGGCACACCGGGTTTGTTAACTCTGTTGCGTTTCACCCTACGGCGCCGCTTCTTGCAACCGGCAGCGACGACAAGACCGTGAGATTGTGGGTGCTGTCCCCCGAAAACTTTTACCCGACTCGTGTGGTGATCCTGAGGGAGCACACTGGCTATGTTAGATCTGTCGCTTTTCATCCTACGGAGCCGCTTATGGCAACCGGTAGCCAAGACAACACCGTGAAATTGTGGAAAATTAAAGATATATTCGACAAACTGTCAATAACCTCAGATCCAACATCCGGAAGACCCTCAGGAGTAATAACATCAAAGACACCACCATCTGGTAAAGCTGGTAAAGCTGGTAAAGCTGGTAAAGCTGGTACAGCTTATGCAGAGTTACACGACGGTGGTTCAATCATTCGTCGTCATAAAAACCGTTCATCGCGAAAGCTAAAACGATATGCATCAAAAAGAATTAAAAGAAACAGAAACAGAAACAAATATCGCAAGTCTAAAAAAGCGAAAACAAAACGTTATCCAAAATTAAGGTGAAAAATCTATAAAAAATAAGCTAATATATTCATACACCAAACATAATTCTAATAATATATAATTCTAATAATATATAATTCTAATAATATATAATGCTAATAATCTATATTTTATATTTACAAAAACCAACTTAAAATATAAATAATAGTTACTATTATTATTTATATTTAATGAAATGGAAATATTAAAAAAATTACCATTCGATTTACAAGAACATATACTTGTGAAAGTTATGAAACAATATAAACTAAGAAAAGGAGAATATGTGAGACAAATAGACAAAACTAAGTATACATTCCTTGACTATATTATTCGTCCATCTGTAAATAAAAATTCATTTCATTACCACGAAGATATATTTCAAGATATATTTAATAGAAACGATGATCGATCACTTTTTCGTTATAAGTTTTATATAAAAAATTTACATGACAATCCTCTAAGAAAAGATTCGCACATTGATGATGATATAATAGATGTGCGTATAGAATATATAAATAATATTTATTATTATGACATTTCTATATTTAAACTAAAGTTGAAAAACATGGAAAAGAATAACTGCACGCCTGAAAAGATGCGTAAAGATATATATCATAAAGGGCCATTAGCAGATAATTACTTTTGGGATTTTTATGAATTTTCTTATGAAGTAACATAAGTGTAACATTGTCGTAAATTTATGTTAAAAAATATCTATAAAAGATTGTAAAAATATTATAATATATATATATATATATTAGTTATACAATCAAAAATTATATATTATGTCCAATAGAAAAAGTAAATTTCCATTATTGACATCTTTAGGAGGACACAGCGGTGACGTTTTATCTATCGCATTTCATCCGTCCGCGCCTATTTTAGCAACCGGTGGTTACGACAATATTATAATACTATGGGACACCGATTCCTATCAACAAGTAGCCACGCTTTTAGGACACGATACCAGTGTTATCTGTCTAGCATTTCACCCCACCGCGCCTCTTCTGGTATCCGGTTGCTATGGAGGTAAAATGATGTTATGGGATACAACCACACATCGGTGTTTATCAACTATACAAGCGTATGATAGATCCTATACGTTTTCTTCATCTATTGCGTTTCGTCCGCGACTGGACGGCACTGAATCCTTTGATATGGTAACCACAGCTTCTGGTCAGCTAGTAAAGTTGTGGAAGCTATCACCTGATAACAAGGAACTAACTTTAGTTCAGGATATTCGTGACAGTTTTAAAAGCGGTTATGACGCTAAGTGTATAGTGTTTCATCCAACAAAACCCCTTTTTGCTACCGCCGAAGGGGGTGGTGGAACATTGTTTGATATAGTTCCTAGTAGATGGGGGGGAAAAGAGACGATATCCGAGTCACTTGGGTTTACTCAAAATCGACACAGAAAACATGCTTTATCTGTTGCATTTCATCCACGTGCACCGATTGTGGCAACATGTAGCAAAGACCGGACTATCAAGTTGTGGGAAATATTTGATGCTACGGGTCGTGAGGGTAGGTATAGTGAATGCGTGAAAACACTTAACGCACACGAAGGAGATGTAACTTGTGTTGCATTTCATCCTACTGCACCTGTTATACTATCGTGTAGCCTTGACAGAACCATAAAGCTATGGCGTATGACTCCTGACCAAAGGTCAGCATTTTGTATAGAAACTTTAACGGCGCCAAATCAGCTTACATGTTTAGCGATTCATCCAAGTGGTAGATTTTTTGCAACCGGTTGTTGTAGAGACGGAACTGCAAAATTATGGGATTGTAGCATATTAAATATTGAATCACAAGTCCAAATGGCTAAAATTCATGGATTAGAACGTCATTTAATAGGAAAACTACTTCCACTAGGAAGTATGTACGATATGCGCGACCCTATAGGATATCTTAATCGTATAGTTGGTAGACGAACATCTAATATTGAGCTTTTACAAAAACCATCGGCAGAATCCGCATCAGCAAAAGAAAATGCATCAAGACTAGCATTACTATGGGCAGAGACAAGGGCGGCATCACCTAAAAAAACGACATCATCGCCAAGGGCGGCATCACCTAAAAAAACGACATCATCGCCAAGGGCGGCATCACCTAAAAAAACGACATCATCGCCAAGGGCGGCATCACCTAAAAAAACGACATCATCGCCAAAGTC
>Ga0114978_10003025_pt1 | contig 13825 bp, 18 predicted proteins | sample S_140212_EF_Meta_FD_87027 | JGI IMG/M metagenome (GOLD analysis project Ga0114978, IMG submission 87027) | Freshwater microbial communities from Lake Simoncouche, Canada to study carbon cycling - S_140212_EF_MetaG | ecosystem: Environmental > Aquatic > Freshwater > Lake | place: Lake...
AAGGAACATAAGTAGGTATATTGGAAGGCACCATGGAAGGAACAATAGTTGGAACATAAGTAGGTATATTGGATGGCACCATGGAAGGAACAATAGTTGGAACATAGGTGGGTATATTGGAAGGCACCATGGAAGGAACAATAGTTGGAACATAGGTGGGTATATTGGAAGGCACCATGGAAGGAAAAATAGAAGGCACAATAGTTGGCCAATATGTGGGCATTAAAGATGGTTGAATAGAAGGAAAACTAGTTGGTTCAGATATGAGCACGGCAGAATATGGAGTAATTTGAACGAATGGTATACTGAATCCCAAACTCGACAATAATAATGCATTTATGAATTTTTGCATTTCAGCGCTTTGACCCAACTTTCCGAGCAACTGGGTTTCTATCGTAGTCAATGTTTGGCGGTTTTTTGACAAAAAGTTGAAAATATCGGTAATCGAAATGCTTACATTCATGTCATATTTATACGATAGTACGGAAACGGTAAATCTCGCGTTGATATTTTTAGGGAGAGAGAGAGAGAACATAAATAAACTACAGTCAATTATTTATGTTCATTGTGTAAATATTATGAATAAGACGAAGGACTAGAATCATTCACCGGCGGCGGAAGATCCTCACCATCAGTGGAGGCCGGAGTTATTTTTAGCGGGACGCCTTCGAACAAATTCGTGTCCGATTCCATAATCTGCATCTTGACATCTTCTTTATTTTCTTTATTGGCATTGCCTGAATCTTTATTGCAATTGCCGTAGCATTTGCCGCGATAGTAATAGAAGTCTTTATTGCGGACAAACACATCGCCGTAATGAGTTCGATTCTTTGGCCCGCTTTCATCGCCGCGTACACATTTCGACCCGCCGAATAAGACACAGCACGATGTGGCAGCGCACGCGTCTTTATCCATCTTGCGACAATTGTACTCGATCGCTTCGGGATCGTCCTTGAGTGTTTCACAGAACCCTTTCGCCGCAGTTGCCTCGTCGCGATACTCGGACACAGTACTCAATTTAGTAGATTGACTCAAAAACACGCTGTCTTCGTAATTTGGCACAAATGTGCGCATCCCATACGCGTATTTCGCGGGCTCATTATACGTCAAGTCGCCCTGCACGGATTCACGCGGCAGAATAATTTTATTGCCGTCTGAGTCGAGCATGACTATTCCGCCCACGGGTTGGTCGAACATCTTTTGGCGTTTTCGCACATCGTCCGCATTCTCGTGGAACCCGACGTCGTAATTGTTTATTTCTCTCGATTTATCTCCTCCAGATACAGACCCCGGACCTGTACTGACCACTTCGCGTTTAAACCGGCCGTTGGCGCTAATTAAATTGGGATTGTCGGTATATCCCGGTTCATCTGGCCCGTTCGCGATTTTACCGTACGACAAAATGGACATCGATCGCTTGTCTTCGTTCAAATAGTACCCCTTCGGCAACACAGGCCCCTCAGGCAAAAACGCGGCTTCGCTTGTTCCATTTTTCACGTCGGGCAGAGGGAATGACAAATCGTAGTATTCGTTCTCGTTGATAAACCCGTTCTTGTACGTTTCGGACCCGGTGGCGGTAACCGTTTTTATGTACGGTTTTTTGCCGGGGGGCAACCGGGACATGAACCCCGGACTCACTTGGTAATACCCGTCCGGCAAATTTTTATTGCTAAACATCGGGATCGGCTTATCCTTGAAAAAGGTAGCGTTCGTGATGGGCAACAGGTTTTTTTGTTCGGGGTCAGACATGTCCAGCTCATACCCGTGTGGGATAACGGCCATATTGGTGTCATCTATGCGGTAATACCCGAACGGAATCACGCCGGTAGGTGGGATGGGATATGCGTCAATCATTCCTTCTTGAATGCTTGAATATAGGCCTTCCAACCCGACGGTTCCGCGCGTTCCAACCGCGTTTAACCCGAATTGAGTGTATTTCGGCATGAAAATGTAAATCAAAAATCCGATGATAAGAATGAAGGCGACGGAAAAATAGACATACATCGATGCGCCTGATCGTATTTGAAATAAACTGATATTTAAGACCCTCCTTTGGCTCCACCAAACAGATTAAAAAGACCTATAGACTAGAATAATGACGGTCTAATATTCCTGTAATTTATACAAATTGCAGGAACGGACCCCTTTACAAAAGGGAGGGGGTCGTAGGGGGTAAGCGCATTGAGAGGGCATAGCCCTCTAATTGCGCGCATATGCGCTGGTGGTGCATAGCACCACTACGCTTAAACCGTAGGTTCCCCTACTCGATACTTACGCTGGTGAGCATGATTGTGCGGCAGCAGGGGCGCTTAATCTTCAACTCGTCTAAAACTAGACCTTCGACGGTTTTGTCGGCATTGTTCTCTTTCAGATACGTGATTTTGTCTAAAGGTATATTCTTGGCCAGCTTACGTTCTCGAACCATTTCGTCGTACGCCTCCTTCTTATTGCCTAAAACTTTACCGCAAGTGAAACAACAAACGGGAATGAGCATGGTTTAATTAATGTGTGGTATAAAAGCTATTTAGTTATATCTTTATGTCCATTCGTTCCATGAGAATTCAATTTTATCAAGTTTGCAGGGAGTTATGTCGTTGTATTCTATATATGACATCTTGCAGCAGACCACAATTAGGCGGAAGACGCACTCGCGGTAAAAAGAGAGGCGGATGCAGTAACCAGCTCGGCGGGTCAGCTATTTTTCCCGCCACTTTTGGCGGGTTAGGTGGTGACGTTCGCAATTACGCTCTAAATTCCTATGGCGGAGACCCAACACACAATATGTCGTCGTCGAGCTTATTTGGAGGTGCTAAACGTCGAACTCGAGGCCGTAAGTCTCGTCGTCGTAAAAACAAAAAGATGCTCGGAGGAAATTTTATGCCTTTATTAGGCAATCAAATTATGCGGGCGTAACAATGAAAAATAGTGTATAAATAATATACTACTCTCCCGAACTATGGCATTATGTACTCCAGCTTTAGTCTATTTGGTCATCTCCGCCGCCGCCGTGGCAATCATGTTAATACAAACCATGTTTAATCCCGACCCTTCCTCATATTGCGTTGGCATGTACAAATGCAACGTCAGTTCTATTACCGCCGTGTTTGCCATGAAAGCCATATATATCGCCGTATGGACTTTTATTTTACAGCTTATATGCAGCCGCGGATACGAGACGCTCAGCTGGATATTAGTGCTGTTACCCATCTTGATCATGTTTATCTTGATTGCTTTAGTCATGTTAACCGGATTCCACACCGAATTATTCGATTTTAATGCGTGGTCCATGTTTTAAGTAGGGAACCTACCAACGGCTGGCCTGACGCGGCACCCATCCGTTATTATTGTAAGTTATAACAATAATAACACATGTCTATTTCAAATAAACCGTGCTTTGTCTATCTGCTCGTCAGCGACAGCGGCGCTACCTATATTGGCGCAACTGTGGATTTAGACCACCGCTTGCGGCAACACAACAAAGAGCTCGCTGGAGGAGCCGTTCAGACCAGTCGCAAAGTGGCGAAGGGCGAGGTGTGGCGGCGGCACTGCTACATCAAAAACTTGCCCGACTGGAAGACGGCGCTTCAAGTCGAGTGGGCGTGGAAGTTTCAAAGCCGGAAACTCGGGACCGGGCAGAGACCGCTGGACCGGCGGCTGGACGCGTTAGAGACGTTGCTGGCGTTAGAACGGGCGACGTCGAACGCAATCCCGTATGCCGAATGGCCCGAGTTTCCGGAAGTGGTGATCGAATAATATATTTATAACATGAACAACAACCTACCAGACAACACATATGATGAAATAACTAAAGTTTCAGACAAGGCAGACAGGGTGGCGTTTAGAGCAATAAATAAAGCATTAGATAACATAATTCAATACATTAAAAATGATAACATTAAAAATGATAACATTAAAAATGATAACATTAAAAATGATAACATTACAGATAACAATGCCGACAATGTTGTGAAATACCGCGTTAAATACGTATTGGACAATATAGTTGAATACGCTGAAAAATTGCGTGCGAACATATTGAATTCGAATGAATTTGATGTCTTGGATCATGTACCAGATGTTAAAACTTGTATAGCTGCGAAAGACGCCTCTTATGGGGGTAAAACCAATCGAAAACATCGTCGCGGTAAAAAAACGAGACGAAATCACCGTAAAACCGCGCGCAGGAACAGATAAACATTCACGTTTTGCCGCGTTCTATCCCGTATGGACCGAGTTTTTGAATAATAATATATTTAGGTAATATATAAGATAAACATGCCAGACCTCGCCAGTATTATATCCAATATAAAGAATTGCATTGAAAATGCGAATAAAGATTTGGACAAGTTAGAAAATAACAATAACAAAATTACTACAGACAGCCTCAATACCGTCAGTCTTCCGTTTGGAGATACCGATGCAAATGTAATCAAACCCGAGAATAGTTATGGAGGTAAAACTGGGCGAAAACATCGTCGCGGTAAAAAAACAAGACGAAATAAAAGTAAAACCGCACGCAGAAATAGATAAACATTCATGTTTCGCCGCGTTCTATCCCGTATGGACCGAGTTTTTGAATAATAATATATTTAGATAATATAAATATAAATGCAGACAGCCCCCCCCCCCAAGACATATCGTGCCAACGAGTTAGCCCACACGCAATCTGAGTGGGATAACTATTTTATTAAAAACGAGGAGATGGAAAACGGCGAAATAATAGAAATTAATTACACTCCTGCAAATGAAGATACTCCCGGTGCAACAAAATTTAGAGAATTGTATCCTGACGTGGATAAACTGCGTGAGTTTGAACCAGATAAAAAAGAAGCAATTGAAGAAATCGACAATGCAATTAATATTTCCCCACTGGGGACTCTAAAACAAAAAGTGCAAAACACGACATTGTCTGATTTTTCGAGACTTTCTGACAGAGAAATACAAAAGATAAATGGTATCAACGGTTTATTTACCTCGTTACCTAAAACGTACCAGTTAATTCAAACTTTCAACAGTAATAATTTCATAAAACATCAAATCGGGGGCAAAACCAAGAGAAAATATCGTCGCGGTAAAAAAACAAGACGAAATAAAAGTAAAACCGCACGCAGAAATAGAAAATGAATATATCAAAATGGTCCGCGATTCGACCATCCGAAATTTGCCTAATTAGAAATTCGGAATACACATTAAATAATCTCATCCACCAGCCCTTTCTCCAGACAAGTCGCCGCGTTCCAGCACACGTCCCGCTTCAACTGCTCGTCCAGCTCGTCCGCCGACATGTTCGTATATTTGACATAGTAATCGCGGATATGCGTCATCAAATCCCGCGAATTCTCCATGTCTTCCGCCATCTGCGAGTATTTGCCCCACGTGCCCGACCGCAACTCGTGTATCAACATATACGAGTTCTCCGTGATATACCGCTTTTTCCCCGCCAAACTCAGCAGCGTGCCCGCCGACGCCACAAACCCCTTGCACACGGTATTGACCGGCACCTTGAGCGACCGGATAGTGTCTATCGCGGCAAACGCCTGATATACCCAGCCGCCGTTCGAGGTTATGTACAGCGTAATCGGCTTTATCTTGACCACCACCTCGACCGCCTCCGACTCGTCCGCGTTTTTATCGTCTTCCATAAAATCGCTCAATTTGCGCTTCAACTTCTTCTGGCGGCGCAACGCGTTGCCTTCCAGCAACTGCAATTTTTCGATAAGTTCCGAAATCGTCTTGGGATTAATGCCGGTGTTGAAGTGAATTGTGTTGTCCTTTTCACACACGGTGATCATTCCGCGCTCTGATGCCGTGTCAAGTGTTTTCTGCATAATATTGTTTATAACAAACATATTATGTTTATACCTATTGCGACGTAAGTCCTGTTTTTCTGGACTTACGAGTCTCGGGGTGTCCATGCCATCCCCCTCACTATACGCAATAATTGGCCTATGCGTTTTTTGTCGTATTTCTGCCCACTATACGCCGACAACCAATGCGATTTGTTCGCTTGCAATATTTCAAACGTAATGTCTTCGGAATACTGCGGCAGATCGCTGACGTTGAATAACTCGTACGTGTATAACGAATCGTTGGCATTGATAAAATCCAAATAGTCTAAGACTGTCCCAGTGGTTTCGCAATTATACGCAAACTGCGGATGAGCCGCGTCCATGTCGTGTCCGATTAACCCGCGCAAACAAAATATGCTTTTGCTGGTGTCGTAAAAAATAAAGGTTCTCGCGAAAATGGTCTTTTGTTCATCGTGCTCGCATATATACGCAATGGGAGTGTCGTTGTCGTGTAAAGATTGAGACATTGTATTTATAATAAGATAAATATAGTATCGCCGTGTGTTTATATAGGTATGTTCAATTATTTTCGATGGTTAGAGCTTGTATCGCTTGTAAATCTCCAGCGCGATAAGACCGCCGATGATTTGCGCTAAGCAGTAGGGCACTAATTCCTGCACGGGCAACTTGCCGGCGGCGGCCATAGCAACACTGACCGCGGGGTTGATATGACCTCCCGAAATATTGGCGGTGACAAGGATCACGAGGGCTAATGTGGCGCCGATAGCTAAAGGATGCCCGGTGGCCAAAATCACGTAGATGAATACGACTGCTCCCAAAAATTCGGCTAAATATTGACGCATTGCTAGTATATTTTACGCGCGTATTTTTTTAAAGGGAACTGGTTTTATATTACCTGGTATTTCTGCAATTTAGACGTGAATGGCACGGCGCAGTTTCTAAATTGGGTACGCATGGTTTCCGTTTTGCCCAGCGGATGTGCCGGGAGCCCGACATGCACGTTATGGCCCTGCTGCTGCACCTTTTTCGGGACAACGGCGCCCTGGCACCGGACCCTACGCAATGCGTCTTTCGCCGAGTTGTCGTGTTTGGTGTCGAACGCTAAAGCTCCGCCTGCGATATTCACGGTTTTAACCACGCCCGCGTTTTTGCGGCGTTCGACTACGCTCGACGCGTCCTTGTTGGCGTACTTGCGGAATTTATTGGCGGTGGAGTCGATGGGGATGGCGACGCGGTTCATGGCGAAATCGGCGGTGCTGTCGGCGAAGCCGGTTTTGTGGGGCATGGCGCCCTTTCCGGTTACAATACTGTTATTTATGGGGCCTTGTGTGAAAGTAAGAAACTGCAACGGCATATAATGTGTGCGGGTTTAATATATAAAACCGATGAATTTTGTTAGTGATTCAATTGCCAAAGCTGGATTGAACGTAGCAGCTTCTGTATATGAACGGATTGGCGACAAACCCGTAATAAAAAATTCAATATATGAATCTACTTTTTTAGCAATTATGGGACCAATGAAACCGGTGTCTGATGTATTATGCACAATATACGCGTCCAAACTCATCGACGAACCTAATAAGAAACGTATTGAAGAATTAATACAACAAATATATGCGGAAGTTCAAAATGCAACAGGGATTAACATTCCTAATGCGGACGAGTTGATAACTCTATTATTATCCGTTTGTAAAGGCAAAACCTGCGCCATTTGCGATACTAAGTTAAAACAAATAAGTGATATACTAAATACTACAGACGTTGAGATTGCTGAGCAAACAATCAAAATAAATGTAAATAATAAAATCGCCGAAATTTTGAAAACTATAACTGAACTGGTCGGGGATGCAACGACCGAAACGTCAGGTTTATCGATAATATTGGCTAAATACAAAGAAAAAGTAAAGGAAATTAAACCCGAGTTGGAACAATTAGTGAAAAAAGCATTCTCGCCTAATGAACTTATTAATTGTATTAACACGAAAATCAGTATCAACGGTAATATAAAATGCTTTCACACACTAACATATAAAATAACCGAAATTAAAAATCAAATTCAAAATGACAATGACAAAGATTTGAAAGAGTTTTATGCCAAAATAAAAGAGATACAAGACATGTTATCAGCCCCACAAACACAAACACAAACCCTTGGCGGAAAAACGAGACGTCGCAGATTAATGCGTAGTAGAAGGAGACGCGGAACCATGAGAAACCGCCGTCGTCATCAACACTCCAGCCAACAGAGCAAACATAAAAATAAACGGGAACAACACTAAAACCCACGAGGTGATAGTGTATCCGTTCCGACAGAGATAGTCGAGGAACCACGCGAAGAGCCAAACAGATAAAACTTGGATTATAGTGACTCCAATATTGGTAAAGCCAATTAAGAGACTATACATAATCCCAACTATACTGAGGCCGATGTAGATGATGGCGGGAAGACAATACATTTTATATCTATAAATGACCCCCAGGTTTTAGCCCAGTGTTTTACACATTTATCATTCAAATGTGTAAATTACCTCATACTGGTTTATCTGCGACGAACCGCGCGAATGTATGCGGCCTGCAACCGCTTAGCCTGCTCTAAATCATTGCTGTTCGACCCATCATTGTAGTTCTGGTTGATGGTTCGCTCTTTCCTAAATCGCGTGTATAACGACGAATCCGCCACAAACTTGGTATTGCATGATGCCGCTGGGACGCCGGTCTGGTCGCAGTTGGCAACAAACCCGTAGTTGCGGTATCCGGGCTTATCGCGATTATATTGGGCGGGCCCACCGCAGACGTAATTTTGACGGCCTAAAAAATCGCCCAAATTCATAACGCCGCGGAATGGTGTAACAATGCGGTTGTGTCCGTGATCGACACCAAGCGCGCCGGCATGATTCCACGAATCGCGCAAAATGCGACGCGCCATGGCATTTCCACTATCTCTCGACACGTTATTGGTTTGTTTAGAAACGTATCCGTTGTATGGTCCTCCGCCTAAGTTCGCCATTATAACAAATATATATTATACCGTATTATATATTTTATAGCCCATGTCAGAATCAATCGCTGATATTAACCGTCTAACCCTACAACTAATGGTGAGCACAACCAAATACAAGAAATATTTAGCTAAACAAGACCCTTCGCTGCTCGAAGAAATTGAACGCCGGGGGCGCGATCTGGGGAAATACAAATCGCGCATCACCGGCCTATCTCGCGACCTCATCGCGTACATCGGCAACGACGAGGAAGACCGGGTCGCGCCAGCGGATTCGACGACGGAATTGGTGGAGATAATGGACCGGTTTGTGAATGTGGCGTTGGCGCATGTCAAAACATTGGACGAAACGAAGATGGACGAATCCGGGAGAGACCTTGAGGAAACCCAACACACAGATGAATATGATGGCGAATCGGTTAAAAGCGCATGGGGGCCGACATTACACCGATATGGTTATACACCGAAAAAACAAACATAAAAGGACCATGTTCTCTTAACACATAACTATGTCTATACCCAAACATAATGCCACGATCGACCTCCGCGGCGGATTAGGGAACCAACTGTTCCAAATATGCACTCTATTTGCGTTCTGCTATGACTATGATATGACGCCGGTGTTGCCGGCTGCTAAAACCTGCACGGAAACACCGCCGCGCAAATTGTATTGGGATGGATTTTTGAGTGGATTGGCGCATTACGTGGCAGAATCTGATCACGCCGTAGAATATCGCGAGCCCCGCGTGCATTATGACCCGTTCCCGCTATTTTTATGCAACAATTCGGTCATGTTCAACGGCCAATTCATGTCGCACATGTATTTTGATCGCTGGCGCGAACGTATTTTGACTGAAATGGGGCTGCGCGCATTGCAAGACAGTATATCTCAGAAATATCCGTTTATTTTTACGGAACCGGGTGTCCGCCGAGTAAGTGTGCATTTTAGGTTGGGCGATTATACGCATAAACGCTGTTACCATCCCGTTATGCCGGTGTCGTATTATGTCGATGCAATGACACAGCTTATGCGCGAAACACCAGACATCTCGATTCAGCGATGGGTGTTTTACTGTTTCTTTGAGCGGGTGAATGAAGATGAAGTCAATCAGCGGATTTCGCAGTTGTATGGAGAAATCTCCCCCGAGTTCAAGTTTGAAATCCGCAAGGTGCCGCAAATGATGACGGATGACGAAGAGTTGGCGTTTATGAGTATGTGCGACGATAATGTGTTGGCGAATAGCACATTTAGTTGGTGGGGAGCATACATGAACAACAACGAGACGAAGAGGGTGATGTATCCGAGTGTGTGGTATGGACATCAATTATATTATTTAGAGTCGGGAGATATGTTTCCTTGTACATGGAATAGAGTTGTGCTTAGAGAACGGCTTGTGTGCGACTGCAATCGCCTATAATTTATTCCGGTAAATCGTAGAAAAATGAAATCGGAAAGAATATAAGAAAATGGGTTCAATTAACATAACATACACATTTATCAATAAACCAACCCAAATTACTCTCAATATGACTTCGATGGCTGATATGATGCTTATTTATTTCAAGCACTGCCCTTTGGTAGCGCAATTGGAGAAGGAGATGGCGAGTCTGAGATTTGAGGTAGATGAAAGGCGAGTCATGTGTCGCATTATGAATAGAGAAATCGAGAGATTGGAGAAAGAAAATGCTGTTTTGGAAAAAAACAAAAGGGCTATCCCCGTATTAATTCCATTTACAGCTCCCGTGGATGAGGCTGGGGCTGAGGAAGTGGAAGTGGAGGAGGCTACTGAGGAAGTGGAAGTGGAGGAGGCTACTGAGGAAGTGGAAGTAGAAGTAGAAGTAGAAGAGACATCTGAGGAAGAGGAAGTAGAAGTAGAAGTAGAAGCTACTGAGGAAGTGGAAGTGGAAGAGGAGGAGGCTACTGCGGAAGAGGAAGTGGAAGAGGAGGAGGCTACTGAAGAAGAAGAAGCTACTGAAGAAGTGGAAGAGGAAGAGGAAGTGGAGGCTACTGAAGAAGTGGAAGAAGAAGAGGAAGAGGAGGCTACTGAAGAAGTGGAAGTGGAAGAAGAAGAGGAGGAAGGCGTGTATGAGGTGATAATAAAGGGTAAAACGTATTACGTCACGAATGAAACAGACGGCATTATATATGCAATCGACGCCAACGAGGAAGTTGGGGATGAAGTAGGTAAGTATGTGAATAAGGTAGCTACATTCAATAAGTAAGTATTTGAATCACGCACCAAATAAATAGATTTTACACACAAAATATATTTATTTTTTTATCAGTTTTTTACGCCGACGCGTACGTTTGCCTCCGGACTGTTTATTTGGCTTGTTATCTGGTTCTTTACGCGGTGTGACAACCGCACTATTAAGCGATTCGTGGCTTCGAACAATCCCGATTTTGTTGTTGGATTTTGTCGAAATAGCATTTAAGAACGCGTTGGCCAAATTATCATCTTTCACCAAACATGCTGAGCCATTAACCCCGTCGTACTTTTCTTTATCTACAGTATCAACCACCACAAATATCTCGAAATTGCGAACGCCTTCGGGCGATGTGTAAATCGAAACTCCGGTGAATAAGTTATCATCTACAAATTCGGTGTAGCCTTTACCCTCATAAAAATATTTGGAATACACATCACGAAAGAAGTCAGGTTTCTTTTTTTGTTTCTCACAAGAATAAGGTTCATGTTCAGGCAATTGCGATCCTCTTTCTGATTCAATCTTAATCTTTAATAACTCGTTTTGCAACAGCTTATTTGTACTTTCGCGGCGCGGAGGCAGCACGTTCTTCATGCCTTTGCTGACCGCATCATTCAACTCGCGATATTGCGCGTTCGAGGTCTCAATAAACTTTATGATATCCAACTCCTCCACCGTCTTTTCCTGGCCACTTGCATTTTTCTGACTTAAATCCATATACTGATCGTCTCCATCAATAAACCGTTTAATTACCACCATACCTTTCACGCCAATACAGTGTCGATACGCTTGGTCAAATACAGACGACACCTGCGCTTCAAAATTAAACTGCTTTGTCCCGGTAGTCGATTTACGCACACTCTCCCGATATTCATGAATAATAACATGCATTCGGATAATTGCGTCGATAATGGATTGTATTTTATTCATATCGTCTGTGTTACCAATCGCCTTGAGCACTTTGTCTTTGTCAATGTCGAAATTGGCGGGGGCTTTGTCATTCTCGTCTTTAACCGCGCTTACAAGTGATGCCTCATTCCCTTTCACAAAAGCTTTTAAACTGACAGATAGTGGATTTGAGTATTCTACTGGTGCTGGTGCATTCTCTTGTGCATTCGCTGGTGCATTCGCAGGAAATTCTTTTAATAACGTGTTCAATAGTTCGTCGTATTCATTTCTTCTACGTTCCTTACTATCATTCCGGCCATTTTTTTTTTCTTTCAAATCTGCGAGAATCATATCGAATAAGTTTTTACCGACAGTAGTAACACCGCGAGTAGCATCGACCACATCCGGTTGCATTTTCAGCCGCAAGTGTCTCATGAGCACCAATATACGCATCGCATAATCATCCTTGGCCTGGTCAGTCAAATTTCGCCTACGAACCAAACTGTTGTTATACACATACAAAAAATAGAAATAGTTCGGGTTGTCGAGAATGCTCGACGCCCAAATTACATTTTGCACGTACTGCGGTTTCCCTTCCGCCAAAATTATCCACTTTTTACTATTCAACAACTGTTCTATGTCATTTCCGCTTACCGGAAAGATATTACTTGTGTAGTCGCCTGTTACATAGCGATGAAAACTTGAAGTGAGTGCAAATCCAAACTCGGAGCCGATTGGCAACAGTATTTTCAGCATCAGATTCACGTTGAATGTTGCATTATCGCTCAACGCTTGCGAAACGTCGGATTCTGACATAGTTGGGTCTTTGTCATTCACATAACTAATCGCCGAATTTGCCAGCAACACTTCCTCAAACTTCTCTTTATTGAAAAAGAAATTAATCGCATCCGACAGACCATTGCTCAATAAAAAATATTCGGGGTACATGACCTTGTTTGTGAAATACGGTATTTTGAATTTAGAAGCGTTCGGCACATCGGCTAAATCCGGGTTCACAGCAATTAACGAATAATTGAATTCCACGCCGTTTTCGACATCTCCCGAATCGGTGATTTTAAATTGACTGTTAAATGCCAAGGTTATCTTCAACGGGAGCGTATTCAGTACTATATCTATATTATTATTATTCATCTATCATATACCCTCCTATAATAAATTATTTAGTATAGGATTACCAGCAAGGGTTTATTTTATTCTATCCCCGCATCCTTCGCTTTTTGTAATACTTCTTTTGCGTGTTCCACGTCTTCTTTTGTTATGTTGGTTGCCTGTGAAAGGCCGGCCTCGTTCAGCGACAAATGGTATTCGGTGAATCCTTCCGGGAGACAACACATCCTACTTTCTTCGTTGAACAAATAGTCGGCTAAAACAATGAATGCGAGCGTCATCGCGAATGCAATGTATATATCGCGCGTGCCCATCCAAATCATCGCAAACACCAGTATGTTGCGGCTGAACGTGTTGCGCAAATACGACTCCATGCTTTTGCTCAGTTTGATGCTGACGAATTTGGAAGAGATGTTCAGAATAATAATGATAATGCCGGCGAATAATTTGCTGTTGTTTATCTCGTAAATTCTCGAATTGAACAGCTGCGCAACGGTTTTCATAGTGCCTAGCCAAGTTTTGGAAGGTTTCCATAAGAACGATTTCCGCTTGATGGAGGCGGAATGTGGTGGAACAAACATTATATACTATAAAGGGAACCTTTGGTTCCCTTTAAGACCCTCCTTAGCCTCCGGCATTATACGAACCATTAATTTATATAGTAAAATAATCCCACTATAATAGTTTGGCGGAGCCTAAGAAGGGAGGGGGTCGTAGGGGGCAAGCGTATGTGTGCTTAAGCACACATAGCGCATATGCGCTGGTGGTGCTGCGCACCACTGCGCTTAAACCG
>Ga0114978_10003027_pt1 | contig 13821 bp, 14 predicted proteins | sample S_140212_EF_Meta_FD_87027 | JGI IMG/M metagenome (GOLD analysis project Ga0114978, IMG submission 87027) | Freshwater microbial communities from Lake Simoncouche, Canada to study carbon cycling - S_140212_EF_MetaG | ecosystem: Environmental > Aquatic > Freshwater > Lake | place: Lake...
ACCTAAAAACAAAGCGGACCCGGCAAATGCCGAGTCCGCTTGAATGCGGTCGAGAGGACTTGAACCTCCACGGGTTTAACCCCACTAGTACCTGAAACTAGCGCGTCTGCCGATTCCGCCACGACCGCGTGGGATCGACAGTGTACGGCCGAGCGCGCATTGCTTCAAGCAACGGGAACACCTGAAAAACGCAGGCAGGGCGCGAGGAGCCCCTCATCGCCCTGTCTGCGCTACGCGAATGGACCGTACTGGCTGCGCTGACTGCACTGGCGTCGCCGCGTGACCTGGAGAACCACTTGGAGAGCCACTTGCGGTGAGCTAGATGCCGAGACCTCGATACCGAGAGTTCGATGCCGAGACTTCAATCATCGCCATCGCCGTCCCGCTTGGAGAGCCTGTGCGATCCCGGCGCCGCTCCGACACGGCGTTACCCAGGATCAGCCAGCTCATCAGCGGCGTTGATCGGCGATCATGCTTTGATCATGAGTCGATCACGCGTCGATCACGCGTCGATCAATCACTCGTCATCGTCAGCGGCATCCTTCGGGGCAGGACCCTTGCCTCGGTTGGCGGCCTCGTTGGCTGCCATGCGCTTCTCGATGACGCGCTGGCGGATCTCCGCGAACAGCGCGGGGTTCTCCCGGAGGAAGCCCTTCGCGTTCTCGCGGCCCTGTCCGATGCGCGTGGTCTTGTAGTTAAACCACGAGCCCGACTTCTCGATGATGTTGTCCTCAACGGCGAGGTCGACGAGGTCGCCCGTGGTCGAGATTCCTTCATTGAACATGATGTCAAACTCAGCCTCGCGGAACGGGGGCGCAATCTTGTTCTTCACAACCTTGGCACGGACGCGATTGCCAATATTGCGATCGCCGTCCTTGATCGCGCCGATGCGGCGGATGTCGATGCGGACTGATGAGTAGAACTTCAGCGCCTTGCCGCCGGTGGTAGTCTCGGGCGAGCCGAACATGACACCGATCTTCTCGCGCAGCTGATTGATGAAGATCACGATGCACTCGCTCTTGGCGATGGCGCCCGTGAGCTTTCGCAGGGCCTGCGACATCAGGCGAGCCTGAAGGCCCATCTGCGAATCGCCCATATCACCCTCGATTTCGGCCTTCGGAATGAGGGCTGCGACCGAGTCGATGACGATGATGTCGACCGCGTTGGAGCGAACGAGCATCTCGCAGATCTCGAGCGCCTGTTCGCCTGTGTCGGGCTGCGACACCAACATCTCATCGAGATTGACACCGATGCGCTTGGCCCAGGACGGGTCGAGCGCGTGCTCGGCGTCGATGAAGGCCGCAACGCCACCTGTCTTCTGAGCGTTGGCAACGACAGTGAGCGCAAGCGTGGTCTTTCCGGATGACTCAGGGCCAAAGATCTCGATCACGCGACCGCGCGGAAGCCCACGCCCGCCGAGCGCAAGATCGAGGCTGAGTGCGCCAGTGGCAATCGCCGGAATCGGGGTGAGCGAATCACCGTCGAGCCGCATGATCGAGCCCTTGCCGTAAGCCTTCTCGATCGCACCCATGGCGCGCTCGATGGCGGCAAGTTTGCCCTTGCGCTCTTCAACGGCCTTCGCCGCATCGATCTTGGCCTGACCAGTCAGAACCACCGCACGAGGCTTCTCTTCAATAGATGCGGCTGGACGGTTGCTGTTGCCAACAGTGTTGCCAGCGGTGCTAACTGCGGTGCTAACTGAGGAGCTAACTGAGGTACTGGCTGAGTTACTGGTGGGAGTCGCCATTGAATTTGATCCTGTTGAAACTGGGGTGCCGCCAGTTGCTCGCGTGCTGGGCGGAGTACTGGTGGGCGTGTTCGTCTTTGCCGTGTTCGCTGTGCTGGTGGCTGCAACCATCTTTATCCCCTGCTTTCGCCCCTTGCGGAGCCTGTTGAAGGCGAGTTGTTACCGAAATTGACTCGTTTTTACGCGCCGTTTCGGATGCCATTCACGCCCGAGTTGTGATTCCGCCTAGTTTGAGGGCGGCCGTTTTTTGATTTTTGAACCTGACTTTCGAACCTGAACTTTGAACCTGAGAGAAGCGCCAGAACTCGCGTCCGCAGCACCCTCACTTGCCCTTCGGACCGAACAGATTCCGTTCATATGTTCGGTGTATGTTCGTACCCTACCACATCGGCAAGATCCGCAAGGCAGACCCTACCTTTTTCCGAACAAATTTTTCACACTGAATATATGCGTCCGCAAAACAGTCTCGGTCCCGCGCCCGTTTGCTTCAAGAATGCAAGGGAACCAGCGGTGCCCGATCGAGCGCTAGAAACGCACCGCCAAGCACTCGCTGACCACTAGTAGTTCGGCGTCGGCGCTCGGAACTTCGCCATATCAATGGACTTGAAATAGGCGATCGTTCGCACAAGGCCTTCGCGCAGAGGGATTTTTGGCTCCCAGCCTAGGCGGGTTCGCGCGAGAGTGATGTCGGGCTTGCGCTGCAATGGATCGTCAGCGGGCAACGGCTTGGCATTGACGATCTGCGACTTGCCGCCGGTCAGTTCCACAGTCATCTCCGCGAGTTCGCGGATGGTGAACTCAATCGGATTCCCGATGTTCACCGGGCCGGGCAAGCTGTCGGGCGCATTCATGAGCAACATGAATCCATCGAGCAGATCGTCGACATAGCAAAACGACCGCGTCTGAGTTCCCTCGCCGTAGATCGTGATCGGCTCGCCAGCAAGCGCCTGGCGAATGAAGTTGCTCACCACCCGGCCGTCGTAAGGGTGCATACGCGGGCCGTAGGTGTTGAAGATACGCACCACGCGGATGTTGACCTTGTTCTGTCGGTGATAGTCGAAAAACAGCGTTTCCGCGGCCCGTTTACCTTCGTCGTAGCAGGCGCGCGGACCGATCGGGTTCACGCTGCCGCGATAGCTTTCAGGCTGCGGATGCACATCGGGGTCGCCATAAACCTCGCTGGTCGAGGCGTGAAAGATCTTCGCCTTCACACGCTTGGCAAGGCCGAGCATGTTGATCGCGCCGAGCACGCTCGTCTTCATGGTCTTGATCGGATTGAACTGGTAATGGCCAGGCGCCGCGGGACAGGCGAGATTGAAGATCTCGTCGACCTCAAGCATGATCGGCTCGGTTACATCGTGACGGATGAACTCGAAGTTTTTGCAGTCGAGCAGATGGGTGATGTTCGACTTTTGACTCGTGAAGAGATTGTCGAGACAGATCACATCGTGGCCCATCGCAACCAGGCGGTCGCAGAGATGCGATCCGAGGAAGCCAGCGCCGCCAGTGACGAGAATTCGCTTGACCATGGGGCGCCGATCTTACGGCAAACCGACGGTTGCAGAGTCAGCGCAACGCGAGGACGATGGCGCCATGGGCCCGACCAACCGACCTTTGCGAGAGACCCCGCGCTTTGTGGTCGGCACGATGACGGGCACCAGCATCGACGGCGACCTCGATGCCGCACTCATCGAAATCCGCGGCGAGGCGCTCGATATGAACGCCAAGATCGTTGCGACTGGATCTTGGCCGCTCGGCGCAGTCGCGACTGATCTTCGCCGCATCGCCGCGCAAGAGCCTTTAACCGCAGGCGAATTCGCCCGTATCGCCCGTGCATTTGGCGAAATCCACGCCGACGCCATCGCGCTGCTGTGCGAAGGCGCTGGCGTACAGCCCGACCTCGTGGTGTTGCACGGTCAAACCGTCTTCCACGCTCCGCCGCTCACCTGGCAACTGCTTGACCCGTGGCCAGTCGCGTTACGGATGAAGTGTCGCGTGCGCTACGACCTTCGCAGCGCAAACCTGGTGAGCGGCGGGCAAGGCGCGCCAATCACACCGATCGCCGACTACATCCTTTTCGCCAGCAATCGCGACCCGAAAGTTGTGATGAACCTCGGCGGCTTCATCAATGTGACGCTGCTGCCAACGCGCGGGCAAGGCATCTCAGCCATCCGCGGCTTCGATGTCTGCGCGTGCAATCATTTGCTCGACCGCGTCGCCCGCACGCGTCTGGGATCCGCATTCGATCGGGACGGCGAAGCAGCAACGCGCGGCAACAGCGATGTCGCGATTGCGCAACGCATCGCGCAAGCCATCGCACAAGCCATCGCTCCAACGCACGCGCCCGGTGCCGCGCGGCGCTCGCTGGGAACCGGCGACGAGGCGGCGCGACTCGTCGAGCTTACTGCGGCGCTCTCTCCGCAGGATGCCTGTAGCACCATCGTCGAGGCGATCGCCGACGCAACCATCCGCACCCTTCGCGCGGAGCTCTCGGCGCCCGGCACCCTGCAAAACATGGCCTCCTCGCACGAACCATCCACGCCGATCCCCCACACGCTGCTCGCAGGAGGATCGGCACGGAATCGCGCGTTGCACGCAGCGCTCGCCCGTCGGTCGGGCGCAATCGTGCAGACGACCGACGAATGGAACGGCGTTCCCGTTGGAATGCGCGAAGCTGTGGAAATGGCGATTTTGGGCGCGTTGGCCGACGATGGCGTGCGCTATTCGTTGGCGCGAGTGACGGGTGTCGCCTCGTTGATTCCTGAGTCGGCCGTGCTCGAAGCCCCGATTCTTGCAGAAAGAACGCAGGTCTGAACCAAGTCTTCACTAATCCTTGACAGCAAAGGGGGCGCGCGCTCTACCGTACCTCCCATGTCCAATGCGAAGGCACTAGTGCTCATTGTCGAAGACGAGCCCGAGATCGCGGAACTCATTGAGTTCCACGCCGAGCGTGCTGGCATGCGCGCTCGCAAGGTCCACAGCGGCCGCATCGCGCTTGATGTGATTAAGCGCGAGAAACCCGACCTCATCGTGCTCGATCTCATGCTGCCGGACATCGATGGCCTCGAGGTTTGCCGGCGGCTGAAGCAGTCTGATGACACTCGGATGATTCCGATCGTCATGGTGACGGCCAAGGGCGAGGAAGCCGACATTGTCGCGGGCATCGAATTGGGCGCTGATGACTATGTCACCAAGCCCTTCAGCCCGCGCGTGCTCATGGCCCGACTTCGCAATGTTCTGCGCCGAAATGGCGTGGCCGACGAGCCTTCGCCGACGAGCGACCGCATGGTGCTTCTTGAAAGCAAGCTCGTCATCGACATCGATCGCCACGAGATCCTCTGCGATGCCAAGAAGGTCGACCTGACATTGACCGAGTTTGGAATCCTCCACTACCTCGCCGGTCGTCCTGGCTTCGTGCGAACCCGCGACCAAATCATCAGCGCGGTCCATGGAAAGAGCACCGTACTTTCCAGCCGCACCGTCGATGTCCACATCACTGCGCTGCGCCGAAAGCTCGGCACGCTTGCCGATTGCGTCGAGACGGTGCGCGGCGTTGGATATCGCTTCTGCGAAGGTGCAAACGAAGAAGATTGATCCGCGCGCACGCCACAGACATCGACGCGATTGATCGGCTGCTTCCACTGCGCAAACACGCTGAAATGTACACTTCGGGATGATGATCGCACTTTCATCGGCCATCGGCCAAACATCCCAAGCGCTCTCCGACGGCGGCTGGATCGCGGCTGGCATTGTCGCGGCCGCATGGATCGGCACCTCGGCGATGCGCCGTCGCAGCCACCGTCGACTTGAGAAGGCGCTGCTCGATGACAACACCGCCGATGCCACCGGCCTCGGCGAGGAAACTTCGTTTCCGCTGATCGATTCGCTTGCGAGCGTTGCGATCCGCCGCATCCGCATCGAACGCCAACGCCAGTCGCTCGCGCAAGAACGCCTTGGCGAAATCGAGCGGATTCTCCGCGCAACTCCGATTGCAGTCATCGCGCTTGATCACCTGCAGCGCGTTCTTTCGGCCAATCCCGCCGCTGAACGCCTGCTCAGTTTCGACGAACCTTCCGCGCGCGGGCGGCTGCTGCAGGAGGCCATTCGCCAACCTGGACTCAACCGCATGATCAGCACCGCGCTTGCCAATAACGGGCGGTTCGATGGCGAGCTCCATCTCGAACTCGATATGCCGCTGGAAGTGCAGGTTTGCTGCGAGTCGCTTCACCACGAGGACCATCCCGCTGGGTTGGTGATCAGCCTCGTCGATGTGACACGCATGCGCCGACTCGAATCGATGCGCAGCGAGTTTGCCGCAAATGTGTCGCACGAACTGCGCACGCCGATCACCAACATCAAGGGATATGTCGAGACGCTGCTTCAGGTGGGGCTTGAAGATCCCGAGCGGATGCGCAGGTTTCTTGAGATCGTGCACCGCAATACCGTGCGGTTATCGGGAATCGTCGAGGACATTCTCACGCTCGCGTTTCTCGAGGAGCCCGAGGCGAAGCAAAGCCTTGCGCGGACGCCGATTCGCGCAACCGAGATTGTGCAGCAGGTCGTGGAAGATCTCGGCTCTGCCGCCAATGCTAAATCGATTCGGGTTCAGATTTCCCCTGTTGGAAACACGCGCGTCAGCGAAATCCTCATCCTCGCCAATCGATCTCTGGCCGAACAAGCCCTGGCCAACCTACTCTCGAACGCCATCAAGTATTCAGCCGAGGGCACCGAGGTTGGGATCGAGATCTCCACCGAGGGCCCGCTCATCAGAATCGCCGTCGCCGATCAGGGCCCCGGCATTGCCGCGAAGCACCTTCCGCGTATTTTCGAGCGGTTCTACCGCGTCGACAAGGCGCGCGCGCGAACCCAAGGCGGCACTGGACTAGGACTCGCCATCGTCAAGCACATCGCATCTATCCATGGCGGCCAAGTCGAGGTCACAAGCCAGGTTTCGCAAGGCAGTCGCTTCAGTCTGTTGCTGCCCAAGGCAGCGGACGACTCGGGTACCCACGCCATTCCCGAAGTCAAAAGCCAGTGATTTATGCCTCCTCGAACCGTTTCTTTACCGAATCTTAACATGCGTCCGCGACCCTTTCGCACTCGAAGAAACTCACAGTGGCTGGTCCGACACCGCGCATATCACCGCTGAGAAATCATCTATGAACACCATGATCAAACTCGCTTCCATCAGCCTCCTCGCCGCCGCGTCCGCCTTGATTGGCGCGACTTCCGATCAAGACGCCAAAGTTACGCTGAACACGCTGAAGGGCGCCATCAAGGTCGATGGCTCCTCCACGGTCTATCCGATCACTGAGGCTATCTCGGAAGAATTCAACAAGGTCGCGGCCAAGGTCCGGGTCACCGTCGGCATCTCGGGTACGGGCGGTGGTTTCAAGCGCTTCTGTGCTGGAGAGATCGATGTGGCCGACGCTTCGCGCCCAATCAAGAAGGCTGAATCGGAGCTCGCGACCAAGGCAAGCGTCGAGTATGTCGAGCTTCCGATCGCCTACGACGGTCTCACCATCGTCGTGCATCCGAAGAACACCTGGTGCAACACTCTCACGCTCGAGCAAATCAAGCGGATCTATTCGGCGGCTGGCAGCGTGAAGACTTGGAAGGACATCAATCCCGAGTGGCCCGACAAGGCGCTCAAGGTTTACTCGCCGGGAACCGACTCGGGAACATTCGACTACTTCAAAGAGACCACCGTCGGCAAAGACGGCTCGATCCGCAGCGATATGAGCGTTTCTGAAGACGACAATGTGCTCGTCCGCGGTGTCGCTGGAGACGAGGGCGCGATTGGCTTCTTCGGATGCGCGTACTACTTTGAGAACAAGGACAAGGTGAAGGCCGTCTCCGTCGACGCCGGCAAGGGCCCGATCGCCGTCAGCGTCGAGTCCATCGAGTCGGGAGCCTACGCGCCCTTCAGCCGCCCGCTGTTCATCTACATCAACAAGAAGAGTGCCGAGCGTGCTGAAGTCCAGGCGTTTATTGACTTCTATCTGGCCAACGCTGGGAAGCTCGTCAGCGAGGTTGGATACGTCAAGCTTCCCGACGCGATCTACGCCAAGGTGACGAAGAACTGGGTTGCACGCCGAGCGGGAACGCAGTTCACCAAGCCGACCGGCGAGGCCGTAACGGGATCGCTCGTGAATGTTTACGAGTGAATGACGCTGGCAAACACACACAGCGGCGGTAGGAGCCGCCGCTGTATCTTGAAGGGGCCACGGATCGTTCTGGAGCGTGCTCGGATGAGCCTTCGGGACGGCGTTGGCGGGTAGATCGCCCACCCAAGTACCTACCCGCCCGCGGAACCGCATCGTGACCACCCTGCCCACAACCTCCGCGCCGCGCGACCTCGCCCAACTCGGTCGAACGAAGTCGGTCGCTGCGCGCGTGCTGCGCGAACGCTTGATCGTGGGCACACTGGCGATCGCGGCTTGCTTCTCCATCTTGGTCACCTCGACAATCATCGCGGTGCTCGCCGAAGAGACTTGGGGATTCTTTCAGTTTCCCAATGTCACTCTCAGCGATTTCTTCGGTGGGACCGAATGGAATCCGCTGCTCGGCGCCGAGAAACATTTCGGAATCTGGCCGCTGGTGAGCGGAACCCTGCTGGTCACCGTGATCGCCGCCACATTTGCCTTGCCCATCGGACTGGTGTGCGCGATCTACCTCAGCGAATACGCGTCGGCGCGGGTGCGCGCGACCCTCAAGCCCGCGCTGGAAATCCTCGCGGGCGTGCCAACCGTCGTCTACGGATTCTTTGCACTCACCATCATCACGCCGTTGCTGCAGAAAGTCAGCCCCGCGTTTGGCAACTACAACGCGATGGCCGCTGGCCTAGCGACGGGCATCATGATTCTGCCGATCGTCTGCTCGATGTCCGAGGATTCGCTGCGCGCGGTTCCACGCAGTTTGCGCGATGGAGCGCTCGCCCTCGGCGGAACCAAGTTCGATGTGTCGGTGAAAGTGGTGGTGCCTGCAGCGCTCTCGGGAATCGTCGCGGCGTTCCTGTTGGCGATCTCGCGTGCGATCGGCGAAACCATGATTGTTGCGCTCGCCGCCGGCGGTATCGCGCAAATCACCGCGAATCCAACGGCAGAAGTGCAGACGATGACCGCGTACATGGTGCAGATCTTTCTCGGAGACGCACCCGCCGTTGGCGTGGAGTACAAGTCGAGTTACGCGGTTGCCTCCGTACTCTTCGTGATGACATTCGTGCTCACCATGATCGGCCAGTACATCTTGCGCCGATTTCGTGAGGAGTACGACTGATGGCGACTCCACGCTCCACCGCCTCACGCCTCTTCTCGAACCGCGCGTTCTTGCTGATCTGCCTGATGGCGACCAACATCGCGATGATCGTGTTGGCCGTGCTGCTGATCTCGATCTTCTGGCAGGGCTGGGGAACGCTGTCGTGGAAATTCATCACCAGCTTCGCATCGCGCAAGCCATCTGAGGCGGGCATTCTTGCGCCATTGATGGGCTCGGTCTGGGTCTGCGCCATCTGCGGGCTGGTGGCGTTGCCACTGGGAATCGGCACCGCGATCTTCCTCGAGGAGTTTGCGAAACGCAGTCGCTTCACTCGCATCATTCAGACCAACATCATGAATCTCGCGGGCGTTCCATCGATCGTTTACGGCATCCTGGGATTAACGGCGTTTGCCCGAATGTTCGGCGCCTTCGGAACAACCTCCGAAGACGCCATGAACTTCGGCGACAGTGAAAGCCTGCTGTTTCTCCGCATTCCCTTCGGCTCGACCGTCTTGGCTGGCGGGCTCACGCTCATGCTGGTGATTCTTCCCGTCGTGATCATTTCGACGCAGGAGGCGTTGCGCTCGGTGCCGAGTTCGCTGAGATCAGGCGCGTTTGCGCTGGGCGCGACTCGTTGGCAGACGGTGTGGGCGATCACGCTGCCCGCAGCGATCCCGGGCATCATGACTGGTGCGATTCTTTCCATGAGCCGCGCCATCGGCGAGAGCGCACCGCTCCTGGTGATCGGTGGACTTCTGTTGGTGTTCAATACGCCGCAGAATCTCATGAGCGACTTCGCGATTCTTCCGCTGCAAATCTATAACTGGGCCGGTCGCCCGCAGGACAGCTTCCACGCTCTTGCGGCGAGCGCGATCATCGTGCAGCTTGCGGTGCTGCTCGTCTTCAATGGATTTGCCGTGTTTGTTCGGCAGAAACTGCAGAAGCCACTTCAGTGACCGACTCCCCCGTGAGCCAACCCATGCCAACCGAACCACCGAAGCCCCTCACCACTCCCGCTCATGGACACCATGTTGCGGCGCAGCTGGCCATCCCGCTTACCGCAAGCGCCCCCGCTACGGCAACGGCAACGGCAATTCAGGCACGCGGGTTCTCCAGTTGGTACGGGGAGTTTCAGGCGCTTAAGAGCCTCGATCTCGAGATTCCCGCGCAGCAGGTGACGGCGTTCATCGGTCCGTCCGGATGCGGAAAGAGCACTTTTCTCCGCTGGATCAACCGCATGAACGATCCGATTCCGTCGGCACGCGCCGAAGGAACGCTTGAGCTGCAGGGCAAGGATCTGCTCGCCAAATCGGTTGATGTGGTGGATCTTCGTCGTCGCGTCGGAATGGTGTTTCAGAAGCCCAATCCGTTTCCCAAGTCGATCTACGACAATGTCGCCTTCGGACCGCGCCTCCACAAGCATTACACCCGGGCCGAACTTGACGAACTTGTCGAGCGGAGTCTGCGCTCAGCGTCGATCTGGAACGAGGTGAAGGATCGGCTGCGCAGTTCGGCGCTCGGACTTTCCGGCGGTCAGCAGCAGCGGCTGTGCATCGCGCGCGCGATTGCCGTTGGTCCTGAGGTTCTGCTTATGGACGAGCCTTGTTCGGCGCTCGATCCAAAGTCGACGCTTGCCATCGAGGAACTCATCGAGACCCTCGCCGACCGATTCACCATCGTCATCGTGACCCACAACATGCAGCAAGCCGCGCGTGTCTCCGACCAGACGGCTTTCTTCTTCGAAGGCCGGCTGATTGAGTCGGGAAATACAGAGTCCATCTTCACCAAGCCGAAGATCAAGCAGACCGAGGATTATGTCACCGGCCGCTTCGGCTGACCGAAGTTAGGAAGGACCAACAATGTCAGTCAATCTCCAATCGCGCGTCATCGACCTCCGCCGCAACCTGCTCGCCCTCGGCGCGGTGGTGGAGCAGCGAGTGATGAATGTCATCGATGTCATCCGCGACGGCGATGTCGAACTCGCGCGCATTGTTCGTTCTGGGGACGCCGAAATCGACAAGATGCAACTCGACCTCGAGGCCGAATGCATGCGGCTCTTGGCTCTGGGCAGCCCGGTTGCGGGCGACCTGAGGCTCATCCTGACGGCGATGCGCGTCTCCAACGAGCTCGAGCGCATCGCCGATATGGCCAAGGGAATTTCCAAGCGGGTGATTCGCTTGGTGGATTCGGGAAACTACCGCTATCCGACTTCCCTGGTTCAGATGGCGGAAGCCGCGCTGAACATGCTGCGCGATGTGCTTATCGCCTTCTCGAACGAGGACATTCGCCTCTGCCTGGAAGTGCGCCGCGCCGATGCCTATGTCGACAATCTCAATCGCGAGGTCGTTGCGTGGGCGCGCGAGTGGATTGAGCAGGATGTCGAGAAATCAGGCGCTGCGATCGAGTTGTTGGCCATCGCCCAACGCGTTGAGCGGCTGGCCGACATCGTCACCGCTATCGCCGAGGACACCGTGTTCCTCGTCGAAGGTCGCTTGGTGCGCCACGGCCTCGAGTGAACGAGTCCGTTCGCGCAGGTTTCGCTCTGTAGGGGTTGCGCCCCAACGCCCTCGCTGATTCTTGGCGGTGTTTCTGGCAATTTTCGAACGCTGGCGTAAACTCGGCTCGACCGAGTCACTGCACCAAATGCGTCCCAACGCCACCAGCCGCCTCAGAATCGAACGACAGCCTCATCCGAAGTTGGATGCGCGGGCTGAGCGTGTGTTTCGTCAAGCGGTTGCCCGCGAAATGCTGTTGGCGCGTGAGTCTGCGCGCGAGCCGGACTTTGATCCCAACGATGCGCGCTGGAGGCTCGCCACCGAAACGCAGCAGGCGTTGCAGGGCGCGGTGCTCGCTTACGAAGATCGACGCGCACTTCTAGCGCTCGCTCATCGACTGGGAATTCGTGCGTTTGACGCCAACCTCATCCTCGCCATCGTGCAGGATCGGGCGCGCCGGGGCGAGTCGCTTCAATCAGCGGCACCGACCATCGCCGTACTGCCCCGGCCAACGGCGGCGGCTTCGTCAGTGATGCCGTCATCGATCGCGCCGTCATCGGTAACACTGCCATCAGTAACACTGCTTTGGGTTGCGGCAATCGCCATCGCCATGCTGGTTGATTCGATCCTCATCGCGTGGATCATCTTCAGCTGATCGTTAGGCCGCGAGAATGATCCGGACTTCAGTGAGGCCGATTCGCTCGGCAAAACCGAGCTCGACCAAAGCCTCCAGTGCGGCTTCCTGCTCGGCGGACTTCTTGCTCAGCCCCCAGGTCGCCTTGAATCGGCGCCCAGCGAGTTCGACGCAGATCTCAAAGGACTTCGCATGATCGGGCCCTTTCTCATCGAGCACGACATAGGCCGGCGTGCCGAGATCCTTTCGTTGCAACGATTGCTGCAGCACGCTCTTGAAATTCTGCTGGTGGCCAAGGCGCGTCGATTCCTCGATGCGCTCGTTGAGGCAGTTCAGGATGAAGATGCGCGCGGGATCGATACCGCCGTCGAGGTAGATCGCGCCGACGACTGATTCAAAGAGCGCGGCGAGAAGCGAATGGGGAAGCACCTTGCGGTCGCCCATGCCCTTGCCCAATTGAACTGCGTCGGCGAGGCCGAGGACAACGGCGATCTCAGCGCAGACGCGCCGGCTGACGGCGTTGGACTTGATCTTGGTGAGTTCACCTTCGAGTTCAGTGGGAAAACGGCGGTAAAGATGCTCACACACCACGGTTCCCAGGATCGCGTCGCCGAGGAACTCCAGTCGCTCGTTGCTTGCTACCCGGTTGGCGGCAATCGACGCGTGCACCAAAGCCTGCGCGAGCAAGGCCTTGTCGGTGAACTGATAACTAATGCGTTGCTCGATAATTTCGAGCGCGATCGCTTCATTCATAGGGATACCTGCCTTTGGGCAAGTCTCGGATTGATCGAAGCGAGTTCTCCAGGCGCCGCGAACGCCGCGGAGGCTGGAGGACTGTCATCGATGTTTGAAATCTAACCTGATATCGGCGGTTCAGAATCGAACTTCGCAAGTTCTCCTGATTTCTCCATGGTCGGATCGCTTGCGGAAGGCGCGGCACCCTGTTAGTCTTGTCAGCCCGCTCTAGAGGTCTTTATGCACTATCCGCACAAACTCAGCCGCATTAAGAAGATTCGCAAATCTGGTTTCCGCAAGCGCATGTCCACGCGCGCGGGCCGCAAAATCATCAACGCGAAGCGTCGGCTTGGCCGCACGCTGAAGCTGCGCTGATCTGATTACTCGATCACCCGAGCGATCACCCGAGCGATCGACCGATCGCTGACGGACTCCCGCCAGCACGCTTCGCTCGTCAACACCGTCATGCCATTTGCGCGCGACCGTAAGGTCGTGCGTTTTTTTGGATCGGATGGTTGCGCTTCGGTCCGTTGCTTTCACAGGCCGCTAGGCTGACCGCATGCCAACGCTTCCGCTGCGCCGACACATCGTTCTCATGGGTCTGCGGGCATCGGGAAAGTCGACTTTGGGCGCTGAAACAGCGCTTTTACTCGGTGTGCCCTTCGTCGACCTCGACGATCGGACCCGCGCGATTCTCGGTGACCCCACGGTGGCCAAGGCGTTCGAGCGGGTCGGCGAACATGGATTTCGTGCTGCGGAGTCGACGGCGTTGACCGAGGCACTCGCGCAGCCACCGCAAGTCATCGCCCTCGGTGGAGGGACGCCGACCGCGCCCCGAGCGGCAGACGCATTGGCGGCCGCCCGGCGGGATTCCCGCGCGCTGTTGGTGTTTCTCGATTTGCCGCTCGAACTCCTAGCCGAGCGCTTGGCGGCCCATCAAGGAGATCGCCCCA
>Ga0114978_10003028_pt1 | contig 13820 bp, 17 predicted proteins | sample S_140212_EF_Meta_FD_87027 | JGI IMG/M metagenome (GOLD analysis project Ga0114978, IMG submission 87027) | Freshwater microbial communities from Lake Simoncouche, Canada to study carbon cycling - S_140212_EF_MetaG | ecosystem: Environmental > Aquatic > Freshwater > Lake | place: Lake...
GGCTACAACGAAGTTGCCATGTCGCAGTCCATCGTCAACCACACAACCGGCTCGCGTTCGGCTTCGGCTTCGCTCACGGTTGGTTCGACGATCTCGACTGAAGGCACTTCAACGATTGCCATCAACGGCGACACAGGTTCGGCCACTTTCAAGGCAGGCGACGTGTTCACAATTGCAAGCGTCTATGCCGTCAACCCACAGACCCGTCAGTCCACGGGCAGCTTGCAGCAGTTCGTTGTTACGGCTGATGCAACCGCGTCTTCGGGCAACTGGTCGTCGGTCAGCGTTTCGCCTGCGATTTACACATCGGCCAATGCTCTTGCAACGGTTGACTCGTTCCCGCAGTCTAGCGCTGTCGTCACCGTTCTCGGTGCGGCTTCGACGCAGTATCCACAGAACCTTGTCTATCAGAAGGACGCGATCACGTTTGCGACCGCCGATCTTTTGATGCCACAGGGCGTGGATATGGCCTCGCGTCAGGTTCACAACGGCATCTCGCTGCGTATTGTTCGCCAGTACGACATCAACAATGACCGTATGCCTTGCCGTATCGACGTTCTTTACGGCTACTCCGTGATTCGTGCGCCAATGGCTGCACGTATCTGGGGCTAACCTTTTCGAACTCAGGAGATACGACAATGGCTCTTAATACAGTAGGCGGCGGTTACCAGTTCAACGATGGTAACCTTAACGAAGTCAAAATGTCAGTTGCAGCGGCTCCGGCCACTGCAGCCGACACTGCAACTTTGACCGTGGCTCAGTTGACCAACGGCATTATCCTCGGCACGCCAACAGCGACAGCAATTTATACGCTTCCGCTTGCGGCTGACGTTGATAGCACGTTGAACAACGCAAAAATCGGTACGACTTTTGATTTTCGCGTTATCACAACGGCAGCATACGGCATCACAATCGCCACCAACACAGGCTGGACGATTGGTTCGTCGGGTACGCAGGGTCTTATGACCATTGCAGCAACTGCTGGTACTGTTCGCGCATTTCGCGCACGCAAGACAGCAGACAATGCATGGGCGCTCTACGCGATCTCGTAAACTAATCTGGTGGGGGCTACGGCCCCCACCATTTCACAAAGGGAGAAGAGCTTGATTTATTTACGCCATCCTGTTCACGGCACCAAAGTCGCCACAATGGACCTTGAGGCGCACGCTGATGAACAAAACGGTTGGGAACGGTTTGACCCTAACCAACCTAAACCTGATGCGGTCGAAGAGCCTGTCAATGCTTTAGAACCGCGCCGCAGACGTAAAGTGCCTGTAGAGCAACAGGAAGAGGACTAAACCATGACCACGACTGCCGCTGACCAAATTAACGGTGCTTTACGCCTTATTGGGCAGTTGGCCGAGTCGGAAGTCCCCACCGCAGCAGCGTCGCAAGACGCGCTGACGGCGCTCAATCAGATGATTGACTCGTGGAACACAGAACGTCTTTCTATTTTCTCGACACAAGATCAGGTTTTTAGTTGGGCGCCGGGGCTTATTAGCCGTACGTTTGGCCCGTCAGGTGATTTTACTGGCAACCGCCCCGTCTTGTTGGACGACTCGACGTATTTCAAAGACCCCGCGTCCGGCATCTCGTACGGCATCAAAATGATTAACCAGCAGCAGTACGATGGTATTGCTGTTAAAACGGTGACGAGTACTTATCCACAGGTATTATGGATAAATATGAGTTACCCAAACATTGAAATGTACGTTTACCCTGTGCCGACAAAGGTGCTAGAGTGGCATTTTATTTCGGTTGAAGAGCTGACACAGCCCGCGACGCTGACGACAACCTTGGCGTTTCCGCCGGGCTATCTGCGTGCGTTCCGTTATAATCTCGCGTGTGAGATCGCGGCTGAGTTTGGCGTCGAACCACCGCCGACTGTCGCCCGTATCGCCATGACATCCAAGCGCAATCTGAAACGCATCAACAACCCAGACGACATCATGTCGTTGCCATACTCCATCGTCGGCACGCGCCAACGCTTCAACATTTTTAGTGGTAATTTCTAAGTATGTTTAAGATTAACATACCTACTGCGGGGGCCTTGTCGGCTTCCTTTAGGAAGATGCGCCCGCTCGGCGCTATAAATGTCGTGCGCGTGTTGAATATTTTGTTGGTGGGTAAGCAACTCCAAATTCTCAAGCCGGTTATCGCTTCGGTTAAGGTTTATGTGATTGACTTCAAGTCTGCCCAAAATTGGGCCGTTAAACGCTTCCCACACAAGCCTATGCACGCTTTTTTTGTGTGGTTTTCCGTTTACGCACAAATCTGCAACGAGGTAAAAAGTTCTGTTTGCTCGCGGCTTTACCAATCTGTGCGCAACGTCCCCCGACCACGTTTTGCCGTGTTTAATAGCCGACGCAGTGGGTATACTGACACCCAAAAATTCGGCGACGTTTTTAAGCGTTTCGCCATTAACAAACATTTGTTTAGCGGCGGCAACTTTGTCGGCGGTAAGCGTTTTACCCCGCGCGATACGTCTTACATTGCCTTGGTCGCTAACTTCGTAGTATGCTTCAAATCCGAGTACAGGTTTCCACGTTTCCATAGTTATGCTCCTAACTTATTTTTAGGGTCTAACACTATGTTTGTTAGAGGTCAAGCCTGATGAAGACGCCTATCCTTGGATCATCTTATGTGGCCCGCAGCGTCAATGCTGCTGATAGCCGCATGGTTAATCTTTTCCCTGAAATTGTACCAAACGAAGGCAAATCCGCCGCGTTTTTGAACCGCGCACCGGGCTTGCGCCTTCTTGCCACGCTTGGCACAGGGCCGATCCGCGGCATGTGGTCACCTGACCCTAACGGCTCGTATGCCTATGTCGTGTCGGGTGACACGTTCTACCGGATCGACACAAGCTACAACGCGCAAATATTTGGCAACGTGAGCGGCACAGGTCCAGTGTCTATGTCGGACAACGGCACGCAAATTTTTATTGCCGCCAACCCTGACGGCTATGTTTTCAACATGAGTACGCAGGTGTTCGGTAAAATCACCGACCCTGATTTCCTCGGCGCGGTGACTGTCGGCTACCTTGACGGCTATTTCGTGTTCAACGAGCCAAACTCACAGCGCGTTTGGATTACGACGCTTTTGGACGGTACGTCTATTGAACCGCTTGACTTTGCCAGTGCCGAAGGTTCGCCTGACGGTCTTGTATCGCTTATTGTCGACCACCGCGAAGCATGGCTGTTTGGCTCCAACTCGGTTGAAGTTTGGTACGACTCAGGCGCGGCAGATTTTCCGTTAGAACGTATCCAAGGTGCGTATAACGAAATTGGGTGCGTTGCAGCCTATTCGGTTGCCAAACTTGACAATGGTGTGTTCTGGCTAGGCGGCGACGCTCGCGGCGAAGGCATTGTCTACCGCACGAATGGCTACACAGGTCAGCGTATCTCAACCCATGCGGTTGAATGGCAAATCCAACAGTATGGCGACATCTCTGACGCTATTGGTTACACCTATCAGCAGGACGGTCATGCGTTTTACGTTCTGACATTCCCGTCTGCAGGCAAAACGTGGGCTTATGACGTCTCCACCCAAAGCTGGACAGAACGCGCTGCGTGGGTGAACGGCACATTTACCCGCCATCGGTCAAACTGCCAAATGGCGTTTAACCACGAAATTCTTGTAGGAGACTACAACGATGGCCGCGTTTACGCGTTTGACCTTAATGTTTTTGCTGACGATGACCAACCTCAACGGTGGTTACGGTCTTGGCGTGCCCTCCCACAAGACCAAAACGATCTGCGCCGGACAGCACAACATAGCCTTCAGCTTGACGCAGAAACCGGCGTCGGCGTCGTCTATGGTCAAGGCGACACGCCTCAGGTCGTGCTACGGTGGTCAGATGACGGCGGCCATACATGGTCAAACGAGCATTGGGCTTCAATGGGCGCTATCGGCGCGTATGGAACCCGTACGTTCTGGCGTCGGCTTGGCATGACAACCAAACTGCGTGACCGCGTGTATGAAGTATCTGGAACTGACCCCGTAAAGATTTCGATTGTCGGGGCCGAACTTTTGTTGAGCCAGACCAATGCGTAACGCAAACCGCATCCCAACCACCAACGTGCCGATAACCGAGCCAGACGGCAAACTGGTCTCGCGGGCATGGTTTCGGTTTCTTCAAAACCTGAATACAATTGACAGCGGCACTTATACGCCGACGCTGACCAACACGACCAACATCACGTCAAGCACTGCGGCAGTTTGCCAATATATGCAAACATACAGTACAGTAGTTGTCAGCGGTCAAGTGACGGTGCAAGCAACAGCTTCAAGTGCTTGCAACCTAAAAATGACGCTTCCTGTTGCAAGCAACTTTACGTCGTCAGGGCAAGCTGCGGGAGTTATAGTCACTACGACGGCGGGCGGCACGGCTTTTGGGGCTGTTTTAGCTGACGTTACAAACGACCAATTTGAGTTCCGGTTTACCGCTACAAATACAGCGTCCACGGTCTATTCTTTCACTGTTACATACCAGATTGTGTAACGGCGAAAATCACGATAAGGTGCGGATATGGCAGTTATTCTTTCCCCTCTCGCTGGCGCTGGTTGGCAATTCCTAGACAATAACGGTGTCGTTTTGTCGGGCGGTAAGCTATACACGTATAACGCCGGCACAACTACGCCCCGCGCAACCTACACAAGCGCGAGCGGTGCGGTGGCTAACACCAACCCAATCATTCTGGACTCAGCCGGGCGCGTAGCAGGCGAAGTTTGGTTGACGTCGAATGTCAATTACAAATTTGTCCTCAAGACAGCTAACGACACAACGCTTTGGACAAACGACGACATTGCAGGCGTTCCGCCATCGTCCATCACATCGCTTCGTATCAACGGGTCTACGTCGGGTTATGTTGACCTGACGACCGTTCCTGTTGCAGGCACGAACACAATCACGTTCCCGGCGGCAACCGGCACGGTGCTGCTTGACCCAAACACAGCATTTACCGGCACAACTACGTTCCAAACAATTTCGGCAACGGGTGACATCTCAGGCCGCAACTTTTCGTCGTCTGGGTCAATAACCATGACCGGTATGCTTTACAGCTCCGGCACAGGACAGTTTAAAATCCCTGTCGGCACGACCACAGAGCGCGCAGGCGCATTTAACGGCAACGGCTCCATCAGCGGCACGACGCTTTCCATTGCGACCGTCAGCACGGGCGCGCTGACTATAGGCGCGACGATCAGCGGTTCGGGCGTCACCTCAGGTACACGTATTACGGCCTTCGGCACAGGCACTGGCGGCGCGGGTACATACACCGTCACGCCGTCCCAGACCGTCTCGTCTACGGTTATTGTTGACGCGCCTGTCTCAGGCATGATGCGCTTCAACTCAACGCTCACAACGTTTGAAGGTTACAACGGCACGTCTTGGGGTTCTATCGGCGGCGGCGCGACCGGCGGCGGTTCAGACGCGGTGTTCAACCTCAACGATAAAGTTGTCACAACGTCTTACACAATTCCTTCAACCAAAAACGCTAACTCGGTCGGCCCTTTGACGGTCAATGCGGGTGTGGCAATAACGATCTCGACCGGTTCGCGGTGGGTCATTCTATAAACTAGGAGTTTACGCATGTCTCAGCTCATTCTTACCGCCGATACGCTTACAACCGTTCCGTCTGGCACGTTTGAGTACGACGGGACCGCAGCCTACGTCACGACGACTTCATCGCAGCGCGGCGTCATCTTGTCTGACCAGTTTATTCTTCAGCAGGGCGCTTACACGCTGACTTCACAGACAGCGGCGCAGAAGTTGTTTAACCCTACGACCAACGGCACGGTTACACTGACCGCAGGCACGTATGCGTTTGACTGCGCGTTCAGCCTTAGCTCCATGAGCGCGACATCTGGTTCGTTTGGTTTCGCGTTCGGCGGCGCGGCTACGTTTACCCAGTATTGGAACGCAATAGGGCAAAAAGGCGCGACAACAACGCAAATGACGTACAATACAACCGCTAACACTTCGCTTGCTGTGGCATCGACTGGTACATCTGGGTCCGCTCAAATTAGCGGCGTTCTTGTTGTGACGGTCGGCGGTACGCTCATCCCGCAAGTGTCGCTCACGCAGCTTGCCGCAGCAGTTGTCGGTATTGGCTCTTATTTCCGTATCCGTCCTCTTGGTTCGTCTTCTGTCACTAACGTCGGCAACTGGAGCTAATCCCCATGCCAACCACTATTAGCGGCACATCCGGCATGACCGCCCCTTCGGGGGCGGTTTATAACGGGCTTCAAATGTTAACTGCACAATCGTCAGGCTCTGGCACGACGGTTGATTTTACCGGCATCCCGCTGTGGGCAGAGCGCGTCACTGTTATATTTAACGGCGTGTCTATAACCGCAAGCGATGATTTATTGATTCAACTTGGCTCCGGCTCTGTTACGACCAGTGGATACACGTCCGTCTCTATGCAAATATCCAACGGTGGTACGGGCGTTACCGCAAGCTCTACAAGCGGGTTTGCGGTAAACATTGGCAATCCTTCGTACACCGTAATTGGGTCAATGGTCATAACGCAGTTAAGTACAAATTTGTGGGTGGCATCACACACAATTTTTGACACGACTTCCAGAGCATCTTACGGCGCGGGTAGCATCACGTTGTCCGGGTCGCTTGACCGCGTTCGTGTTACACCTACCGGCGCAAGCACGTTCGACGCCGGCACGATCAACGTCATGTACGAGTAAAAGTATGCGCGAAAAGGTCGAACAACTCGAAGAAATGATGCAGGCGTATGATCCGGCAATTTTGCCGATCAAGCATCATTTTGCTGACGGCATTTATGCCCGCGAGATGTTCATACCCGCTAACGCAGTCCTGACCGGCGCAGTGCATAAGACCAACCATATGTGCATACTGTCTATGGGCCGCGTTCGTGTGGCGACCGAAGACGGGCCGGTAGAGCTGACAGCCCCCGCGACGCTGATAGCGTATCCGGGTGCAAAACGTGCTATTTTTGCACTAGAAGATTCCGTGTGGACAAATATCCACGCGACAAACGAAACAGATGTTGATAAGATCGTTGAAGACTTGACTGAATCAACCGCTGCCGAACTTCAAGGCGGCGCGGCTAACAAACAACAACTCGCCCACGCTGAAAGGGAACTCGTATGGCTTTCTTCACAACAGCAGCCTTAATCGGGGCAGGCGGTTCGCTGCTCGGCGGTTTGTTAGGTGCTAACGCCGCAGAAAAAGCCGCAAACACACAAGCCAAGTCTGCCGACAAAGCAACTGCGCTCCAACGCGAGCAATGGCTTAAAAACCTTGAGCTTAACAAACCGTTTTATGAAGCGGGTTTGAAGGGCCAAGATTACCTTATGAACTATCTCGGCATTGGCGGCGACCCTACAACAGCAGGGTACGGCGCAGGCATGAAGCCGTTCACGGGCGCTGATTTAGCGTCTGAACCGGGCTATGCTTTTCGTCTTAGCGAAGGCGTTAATGCTCTTAACAAAAAAGCTGCCGCGAGTGGCGGTCTTTTGTCCGGCGCAGCTTTAAAAGCCGCAGAGCGTTACGGCCAAGATTATGCGTCAAACGAATACCAGAACGCGTACAACCGTTATTGGAATACGCGCAACCAAGTTTTGAACCCTGTGCAAAGTTTGCTTGGTCAAGGCCAAACGACCGCCAATAATCTTGGCGCCGCAGGAATGAATTACGCTACGCGTGCGGGCGATACTATGATGGGTGCAGCAAACGCGCGCGCATCAGGCTACATCGGCGGCGCAAACGCGCTGAACAGCGCGCTGACAGGCACTGCAAACCAGTACATGAACTATGGTTTGATGAGTAAACTTATGGGTACGCCACCGGCTACCAACCCATATTTAAACCCATACGGTTCGGCAGGTGGTGGTTTGAGCACAACGGGCCAACAACAATTATCTAACTACGGGGGTATATTCTAATGCCATTAGATACTTCTATTGCCCTTGGCGCCCAAGCTCCACAAATTAAAACCATTGATCCAATGGCAATTTACCAGATGATGCAAGATCGTCAGGCCAATGCTTTGCGCACGCAAGCACTTCAGCAAGATATGGCTAGAAACGCCATGCTTATGCAAAACACAGAAGAAGACCGTCGTATCGCGGCTGCTGGACGCGCCGAAGCCGCTCGTAGAGCTGCGGAAGAACGCCGTCTTCAGGTAGAGTTTATGCGTGATGTGCAGAGCGGTTTTACGCCCGCCAAGAACGCAATTATGGGGCCGGGCACTATTCAAGGTTCCACACCCGCGCAATTTGACCCTACTGCGGTTAAGAACCGGCTTTTGGCGCGTGGTAATGTCGGCGGCCTAAAAACCTACTCAGACATGCTTGAGCAACTTGCTAAACAACAAGAAGCAGAAGGAAAAGCAACTGGTCAGGGTTTGACAAACATTAAAACAGGCGCAGAGACTCAAGGTATTAATCTTGCAAACATAACCAAACAGTTTGACATTATCAACGCGGGGGTTGATCGCGCGGTTACGCCTGATGCTATGTACGCACTGTACAGAGCCGTACCAGACGCGCTTGCCGCGCGCGGCCAAACACCGGAAACAGCTATCAAGGCGTTTGATGATCGTGTTGCCGAACTGTCCAAAACATTGCCGCTAGACCAAGCGTTTGCGCAAGCGCGTATGGAAGTCGCTAACGGCGCTATGGCAGTTCAAAAACAACTTAGCGAAACAGCGACGGCCCAAAAACCAGAACTTAAAAATATCTCTGGCGTAGGTATGACCGCTGTTAACCCATATACGGGCGAAGGAAAACGGGTCACGATTGATGGTGAACCAATACCCACTACTACATCTGAAGTGCCCGAACTTAAAAAAGGCGAAGTTTGGAACGCAGAAAAACAACGTGTTGACGCCGCAAAAGGTAGTGATACTTATATTGCACAGAGCCAAAAACACGGTAAAGACATCAGCGCGGTCAAAACTATGGAAGAATCTACTAAATCGGTTGCGGCCACAATCGATAAAATTTTAGACCCTGCGAAAAAAGACGCGTTTAACAGCAACTTTGGCACTTCTACATACTTTGGTAGCCGGTACATTCCCGGCGAAACTCAAGATGTTGGGGCGGCTATTGAAACGCTTAAATCTCAAATGAAGATGGCGGGCGCTAGTTTGGTACGCGCGCGTGGTGGTGCGGTGGGCGCTATTACTGAACGCGAGTGGCCGTATTTGGAGAGCATGATCGATACTCTGACGCCAAATATGACTGAGGGCGAGGCGCGTAGAGTTATCCAAAGCGTAGGTGAGCGTCTTAAAGCGCTGAACGACGTCTCTAAAGAAACTTACGACGCGACGTGGGGTAATACGCAGTACTATAAGCCCGGCGCAGGTGGCGGCAATAAAACAGATGGCGCAACAAACGGCGCAACCAATACACCGACGTCGGCAAATAATAACGACCTTCCTGAAGATATTCGGGACATAGTAAATATGTACAAAACAAAGTAAGGCTGAAAAATGGTCGATTTAGCTGACGTTTATGACGCTTTACGAAAAGCGCACGCTGCGGGCGATGTTGCAGCGGCTAAGAAATTGGCTGATTACATCAGCGCACAACCAGCCGCACCAACACGCGAGCAAGAGTCGCAAGACGAGCTAGCGCGCCTTAACAAAATGGTAGCGCAAAAAGGCGCGCCTGTTGAAGGTATGCCATCATCGCGCCCTGCCCCAAGCGCGTTTGAACAAAGTGAGTTCTATCAACGGACAAAGAACGCGCCTGATATTCTTATGGATGTCATCCGCCCCGGCGATATTGGGGCTAACATTGGCGCGCGCGCACAAGAATCCGCAGATTTTGGTAAGGCCGGTAGTGAACGGTTTATGGCGGGTTTGTCTAGCGGACGTCCGTTAGATGTAATTACTGGCGCAGGGCAAAATTTATTAGGCGGCGCGGGGGTTCTTCTTTCACCTTTGTCGGGCGCGACAAAAACTTTTGTTGGCGATCCCGCTACGCGCACGTTTGGTCGTGAAGTTGGTGAGCGTGCAAACGTCGTTGCGGATATTGCCGCAGGGCCAAATATGTTAACCGCAGCAGCTAAACCCGCAGTTGGTTTAGTTAATTTTGGCCTTAAAGGCGTAAACGAAGTGCAGGACATATTCAGGCCAAAATATAATTGGCTTGGCGAAGCTGTTGGCGAAAAAGGCAAAGACATTGTAAACACAATGCGAACCAACCGGAGTGGCGTTGAAGGCGCAGGCCAAGCCGCGTCGCCTGTTGGTAGCACTACTTTTTCGCAATTTACAAAAGAACTTGAAAAATATGCCCCGCAAGTGGCTGACGATGCTGCCGCGACCCAAGATGCGCTTCTTGCTGCGCGCTCTAACATCGCTGAGGGCCGCGCGGCTGAAGGTTCACGCAGACTTGCAAACACTGTAGCTGCACCAAACGAACAAAATATCGGGCAAAAACTTACAGAAATCGCCGATAAAGAAAAGAAAGCTGTACGGAAAAACGTTATTGATCCTATGGCGGACGATTATCGGCGTAGAGGCGGCAACATAACAACGGACGTAACTGCATATGTTGATGAAGCCAAAGATGTTGCGGATAGTGTTGGCATCAGCGGCGCAACACCTCTTGCGCGGCGCATAAGCAAACTTGAAAATAATCAGGCTACTTTGCAAGATATTGATGAAATGCGGGCGGCTATTAACAGGGAAGCCGCAAAAGCTAAAGCAAATGGCGATGCTTTGGGTTACCGCGATTTGATGGGTTTGCATAAAAAACTTGATGAGGCTGTTACAACAAGCACCACATTGCCGCCAGATGCAGTTACGGCGTACAAAGATTTTCTTAAAGTGTTCGCAGATCAATACGCGCGGCGTTTTAAAGACGGCCTTCAATTTGACTTGTTTAAAATTAAACAGGGCGAAAACCGCATAAAACCCGAAGATTTTATAGCTAAATTTATGGCTGGTCCAACAGAAACCGACCAATTTGTTGCTATGCTTGGCAACAACTCAGAGGCTATGAATTACGCGCGGCAAGGTATGGAAGGGCTGTTTCGTAAAGCAGCAATTAAAAACGGCAAAATTAACGCTGACGCGGCACAAGCGTTTTTAGAAAAATACGGCCCACAAATTGATAAACTTGACGCAAACGGTCTTAGTTTGCGTAATAAATTTAACGCCATAGTTAAAGAAGACGCACGCATTACCGTACCTGAGGCACGTGCTGTTGAAGTGCGCGGCGCAATTAAAGGTGGCAAACTGCCGGATGGTGTTTCCGCAGAAAATATCGGTGCTCGCGTTGACGAACTTGTTAAATTTACATCCGCTGAAGATTTGCAATCTTTGCGGGACGCACTTCAAATTGCGGCGCGGCGCACGCGGTTTCAAGAACAAGCCACTAAACCTGTCGCTAGAGATTTTAAGTTGCCAGCAAAACCGCCTCAAGGTTCAGATTTTTTAAACATCCCGCTTCGGTTAGCCACCGCAGTATATCGTGGGATCACAGGTAAGTTAACAAGTAACGCCGCTAAATCTCTTGGCGAATTGTTAAGCGATCCTAAACGGCTTAATGAAGCCGCCGATTTGATTGAAAAAGCTATTGCCATGAAAGCACGTCAAGCAAACCGCACAGTTGGACCTGTCACCGCGCCTTCGTATGTGGGGGCAATCCCCGCCGCTAACGCTCTTGCACCACCGAACCAAAACAGCCTTGCAGGTCAGTAGTCATGGACACACAAACCATTGTTAATTTTGTTGCCATGTCAGCTATCGGCGTAGGTGGTTGGTTTGCGCGTGAGATGTGGGACGCAGTAAAAAACCTGCGTGACGATCTGCATAAGATCGAAACCGATCTGCCGAAAGAATACGTTCTTAAGATGGACTTGGATAAGCGTATGCAGCATATTGAAGGTATGTTTCAGCGCATTTATGACAAGTTAGACAACAAGCAGGACAAGTGATGTTTGGTATTGATGACGCGGTATCCGCAGGGCTTCAGGTTCTCAATAAATTTGTTCCTGACCCCGACGCCAAGATAAAGGCTGAAGCTGAACTGCGTGCTGCGCTGTTTCAACTTGATACCGCGCAACTGCAAGTCAACGCCGCTGAAGCCGCGAACCCGAACATGTTCGTGTCCGGCTGGCGTCCTGCGATTGGTTGGATTGGCGCAGGCGGTCTAGCGTACCATTTTATTGTACGGCCTTTGTTTGTCGGTATGGGGTGGACATCGTTGCCCGGCCTAGACAACATGCTCTTCGAGTTGATCTTTGCCCTGCTCGGCATGGGCGGGCTTCGTACTTACGAAAAAATTAAAGGCGTTGCATCCAAATGAAAGAGCTAGACGAGCGTTCACTAAAACGTCTTGATGGCGTGCATGAAGACCTTGTGAAGGTCGTCAAGCTCGCTATCGACCTGTCACCCAACACGTTTGTCGTGACAGAAGGTCTGCGCTCGGTTGAGCGTCAAAAGCAGCTCGTCGCCGCAGGCGCGTCACAGACCATGCGCTCGCGCCATCTGACCGGCCACGCGGTCGATCTGGCAGTCAAGGTGGGCGATGAAATCCGGTGGGATTGGCCGCTCTATTCTGCGCTTGCCGACATCATGGACGTCGCGGCCCATCAGCTTGACATCCCGCTTGAGTGGGGCGGTTCGTGGAAAAGTTTAAAAGACGGCCCGCACTACCAGCTTCCATGGGCCGACTATCCTATTGTCTAGTTTTGCGTTTAGCACCTGACAGCAACTCTTCGCGTTCGCGCTTGGCGCGTTTGGTCGTAAACGTCTGATGCAGACGCTCCAGAACCGTCACGCGCCTATAAGTTTCAAACTCATGCACAAGCATGTCTCTAAGCTCATCCTCGGTCTTGTCGTTAATGACCCGATTTAGTTCTCGCCAGTTCAACTTCATTTCAAAGCCTCTAATGCCACGTCAGAAATACTACGCTTGTCGTACAACGCCGCCCAAATGCGTTCGTCCACGGTATCGTTCGTCAAGAAAACATAGCACCAGACGTCGTGCTTCTGCCCGCTGCGGTGCAACCGCCCCACAGTCTGTTCGTAAAGTTCCAAAGACCACGGAAGCGACAAAAACACAATGTGATTGCCGCCAAACTGAAGGTTGAGGCCATGACCGGCGGATTTAGGGTGGACAAGCAAAAGCGGAATCTTGCCGGCGTTCCAGTTATCCACAGCATTGTTATCGTCTAGCGTTTTTGCTTGTGGATAACGTCGCTTTAATTCGGCCAGTTCTTCCTTGTATCCGTACGCAACAATCGTGTTGGCGTGTTGGTTCTCATCTAATAATTCGTCAAGCCTATCGAACTTATGGCGACTGATCCAAATCGGCTTTTCTGCGTACACGAACCCCGACGCAATCTGCTGTAGTTTCGATGTGACCACAGCCGCGTTCGCGGCGATGGCGGTCGCGTCAGGAAATTCAAGCATAAAGTCGCGCTTCATGGCCTTGTACTCGGTCATGTCCATGTCGCAGCGCGTCTCAACGACGTGGAGCGGGGGCAGTTTGTCCTTGTACTCGCCCGGCTCAAGCACGAACGTAGCGGGTTTGATCCGCGCCATAACCTGTTCAAGCGCACCTTTGCGCGGCTCCCAGTCGTTAAAGTCTTGGTTCACGCAGACAAAGTACTGCTGCAAGAACGCGCCTTTGGATCGACCAAGCAGTTTCTGGTCAATGATCTTGCACTGGCCGAACACGTCCTCAAGCCCGTTTGACGTAAAGCTGCCGGTCAACCCCCACCTGATCGGTATTTGGTCGATGACCTTGGCAAGCGCCTTGAACCGAGCGCCTGACGGGTTCTTCAACCGCGTCAATTCGTCAAACACTATAATGTCAAACACTAA
>Ga0114978_10003029_pt1 | contig 13820 bp, 15 predicted proteins | sample S_140212_EF_Meta_FD_87027 | JGI IMG/M metagenome (GOLD analysis project Ga0114978, IMG submission 87027) | Freshwater microbial communities from Lake Simoncouche, Canada to study carbon cycling - S_140212_EF_MetaG | ecosystem: Environmental > Aquatic > Freshwater > Lake | place: Lake...
GTTTAGATTCTGCTATACATAAAAATAGAATTATAATCCAACAAAGTGTTATAGCTGGACTTGTTTTATCTACTATATCAGGTTCTATTAGTATTACACAATTTGGTAATTTTGGAGAATCATTGCGCTTTATTTTCAATCTTATTTTCACGTTTATGTCATTTAATATAGCTTTCATTACTGGTTATGTAAAGACATTTCAAGTGCAAGAAAAACTAGAAGAATATTTACAATTAAAACAAAATTGGATAGCTTTTAGTGCTTCTATAACAGCTGAATTGCAATTGCCTAAAGAGCTTCGCAGAGATGCTGAAGTAATTATTGCAGAAAATAAAGAAAAATATTTAGATTTGTTTAAAAATGATGTTGAAGTATCTACTGCAGATGTTAAACGAGCATTAAAAAAATTAAATTTAACTGAAAAAACAAACGTCGGATATTTACCGATAACCGTAAAAAATAGCAGATCGTTATCTTTGTCGAATATTATGTTAAATACTGTATTAACACAATTAATAATAGAAATCGAAGATGCTGATGAAAATGAAAGGCAAAAATGGTTATGTCAAGAGAAAAAAGAATGGATGAAAGAGCAAAATACTTTGGTTTTTGAAAACATAAATAATGTGTATCAAGAAAAGAGAGAAAATATGTTTACGACCATTCAATTAGAAAATGAAAAATTTGAAAACTCAATTGGGATTACAATAAGTGAAGAAATAGAAGAAATTAAAAAAATAGAAGAAATTAAAAAAATAGAAGAAAATTTATACAATGTATATTCAGAAAATAAAGGTTCTTTACAAAATATTTAAGCAGATATTATTTACACCCAAAATGATATAAACATATATTTATATTATTATATGGATAATTCTATACCAACAATTATATGTTCTGATAAAAATTGTAATAAAGTATTTCATAAAGAATGGGATGAATATGGATATTCATATATTAGACTTGGACCATTACCGATAGATGACGATGATAAACGTGAGAAAATATGGTTTGCATTGATGAAAACACGAGTGTTTTGTAGTGATTGTTGTGATTCCTATACAGATATTATATGTAATAATTCAAAAATAGAATTCATTCGTTTTGATAATTAAAATTTATTACAATTTATATTTTAATTATAAAATTTCCAGTATAAAATTTCCAGTATTTATCTATGAATAATGCTGCGCAACATATTAATAATATATGTTGTTGTTGCAAATAAAATTCCACCCCACAAGGTATCTATAATAACAGTAAAAATAGACCAGTTCTTAAATAAAGTATAATTAGTTGTTTCATATACACCATAAATAATTAAACCTAATAAAAATGCTTCGCTTGCACTTTTATGAGGCTTAATAATAAAATAATTAATACCAATTATTAAAAATACATAACATATAGCGGCTCCTAAAAAATTCAATTTAATAGGAGATCCCTGAACCTTTTGTATTTGATTTTGAAAATAATCCTTCACAATATTCAAATAAATGTAATCGGTTGTTATAAATATTATTGCACTAATCAACATTAAAAAGTTAAACATTATATATTATTTGTTATTTAAATATTTTTCTTAAGTTTAGATAAAGTTTTAATTCTACGAGTTTTTTTTACTATAGTATTATATAAATGACATCTATAGGTTATTCAAGTTCAATTAATGGAAGTTATGGAACGTTTAATCCATTTGTTGCTAATCCAAAAAATAAAGGTGGAGCTATACAGGGGTTTATGACAAAACAAGTTCAAACAAATGATAATAGATATCCTGAATTTGAACAAATCCGTTTTACTTTAAAGAATGCTTGGAATACAACTTATCCACGTCAACTTAAGGCTAATAACTTAACTAGAAGCATAACAACTCCGTTTCGTGCTGTCAATAATGCAGGCGATCTTTTAGGTCGTGAGAATTTTTCTTGCGGCGGTTCTTGTCAATCATTTCAAAGCAGACCTGGGATGTTTGGTTTAAGTCAAAGATTTGGATCTACTAGTTCAAGCTGTCAACCATCTGTTGCTTATAATATCCTTCAATTAAATAAAAATATTCCTTCTGCCACATGTAATGTAAAATATGTTTATGATAGTTCCGATTACATTACTTATTTGAAACAAAAGGCAATTAATCTTAACTATAATGATTTATCATATAGTGGAAATAATAGTAACGGCAGTCAATTTGCTTGGATGGCTGTAAGAAGATATTAAGTTAATATCTCAAAATTTATATAATTATATTATTTATAATTATTATAATATTTATAATAATTATAATATATTATTCAATGCAAAATGATAAAAGATCTCAGATGTTATATCAAAAAACAGATTTTAATTCATCTTTAATATGTATGCTTCCAAATATATTCAAATGTAGTAAATGTAAAAAGAATAATTGCATCCATTATAAGGTAAATATTTTGCTCCAATATTGTTCTTATTGTGGAACACCTAATTTAGTGAAAAAAATATTAAATAATATCAATACTGATTAATAAATTAGATATTATAAATAGTCATTTTTTTTTCAGATTGTATATTAAATGACTACTCCATATAGTGTTTCAACATCAAAAGGTTCTGTATCTTACAATAATTATGTTAATGCTCCTATTACTGGACCATTAAGCACTAATCAATACCCTTTTGCAATGGCTTATCATAATTATGGAACATTAATTGGAATAAGACCTACTCCTCCGCAATTTTATCCTATGCAAGAACCTGTTTATTCAGAAATGAACGTTAATGCCAGACAACAATATTTAAGATCATTTGTGAGTGCTCAAACTGCTGCTAAACAAAATGCTTTAGGTAAATTATCTCAGCCAACAACACACCACGTTACATCGTCTAATAGACAATATGCAACATCAACCCATATGAATTATATTGCACCCATTCCATCGTCTATGCACATAAATGTAGTTAAAAGTAATGCTGTAGGTCAGAGTGGATATAAGGTTAATTTACCACCTAGTGCTCCTATCTCAACTAAAAATTATTATCCAAGCGGCACAAGAAGTAGTTTAAGAAGAGCTAGATCAGGAGGATGCGTTGCACCTGCAAAGAAAGGAGCAATTCAAAATACTAGTTCATCCAATGGTAGAATATGTGGATGGGGATCAATTGTTAGACAAAATTATTAAAATTAATCCATTGCTTTAATTTGCAATAAAAATTATATTTTATATCCATTATATAAATGTTAAACAAGTATTTAGTTGAATTTTTGGGAACTATGCTTCTTATGTTTGTTATTTTTGCTACTGGTAATTGGTTAGCTATTGGTATGGCATTAGCTGTCGGTGTTTTATTAGGCGGATCTATTTCAGGGGGTGCATTCAATCCTGCTGTAGCTATTTCTCTCTATGCTGCTGGTAAATTAGCAAAATCAGATGTAGTTCCTTATATTATTGTTGAAATATTGGGTGCTTTAGCTGCTTTTTATGCATATAAAAAAATAGTTATTAAGAATTAAAATATAAATTTGTATAATTACTTACATTATAATATAATTTCTTATATTATAATATAATGCCAAGATCACATAAAAGAATGAAAGGGGGGTTTTTAGATTCTATTGGAAGTACTTTAAGTGGTTGGGGAACATCTATATCAGATTCTGCTACTGGCGCTTGGAATAAAACTAAAACTGCTACAACCGGCGCGTATGATTCAACTGTAGGTAGTTCTCAACCTGCTATAGTTCAACCGTCTTCTACAAGTTACACTAGCGGTGGAAAAAAAAGTAGAAAAACTAAACGTGGTGGTTATTCTGCAAATTCATCAGTAAATAATTTAGCCTCACACGCATCATCATTTTCTGGATCTACTGCTAAGCCGCATACATATGTTGGTGGAAGAAAAACTAAAAGACGTCATCGAAAACATAAACACACAAAATCTTGCAGACACAAGAAACATTAAATTATTTTTTTTCACAATTGTTACAACAAAATACAATTTTATTAATATTTATAAAGCAACAATCACAACAAATTTTCTTAATACAAATTGCACAATCATACATAATTTTATTTCCTAGTGTTCCACATTTGCAACAAACATTAATAAAAAATCTTTTATTTTTATTTATTTTTTCTGTTTCTATTTCTGTTTCTAATAATTTTATTTGATTATGTTGGTCTTCTATAATTTTTTTTAGGATACATATTTGTTCGACCAAAACCTTGTTCATATATATTTTTGATTTTAAATATATGTGAAATTAAATTATTAGATTATTTAATTATTCAATTATTTAATTATTCAATTTAGTGTGATTTTTCCATAAATTTATATAAAATATAAATTCCAACTCCTGCTAAACTAGCAAAATATAATTGGTCTATCGGGTTATCAGGTAAAGAAATAGTTTCAGAATCTTTTGGTATACCAGTTGTAAATGCTTGTTGGCAAGATTGACCTGATACAGGATTACTTCCATTTTGAAAAATACACGGATCCATATTTTTAATGTCAGTTAATGTTACAAAATTTGTCCCGGTTGACTTATTATTATTTACGTCAATTGTTTCCATTGTTAACTCTTGGCAAGGAGGGGTTGAACCAGATAAAAAAGACTGCATAATAGCAAAAGGGTTCAATACATTTAAATTACTCATAGCTCCTGGAATAAGACCTTTAAATTCAGAAAAATCTACACCTAATCCTTGAGAAATAAAAGGGATGTTTCCAGCAGGAACATTATCAACATAAATGTATCTATCAACCTGTTGATTTGTAGCAGTATCCATACATTTGGCGCCAGTCTTTAAAAAAAATTTATTTCCTAAAGGACCGCCTGTAGTAGATGCTTGACTATTACCAGTTACAAGGACTTCAACATATTGAATTAATCCATTTATGTCATTACCTAATGCTTGCATACTACCTTCATCGCTCATACCAATTTGACCAGGCGATTTAATATTTTTATAATATGGATAAGTTGGTCCTAACAATCTATTTTGAACACCTTGAGCATCTTGTAATACTTCTTCAAATAAATTAGACATAGTTATACTTAATTTATATAAATATATTTATTTTTATATAAATATTGAATTTACAATCAAGGTGTTAACTATTTAACTTTGAACAGCACCACTTATTTGTGGAGGAGAACTAGGAGTCATCTTTTGCGCATATTCTTGTTGTGCTTGAACTAAACCATTTACTTGAGATTGCAAAGCAATAATATTAGAACTCATATCTCGAACTTCTTGTTTCAATGCAATAATATTTCCTGTATTTTGTTGAGCTAATTTAAATACTTTATCCGGATCATTAGTGTCATATGGTTTATATTCTTGTGTTGCAAGTCCTTCAATAATGTTGCTATTAAAATATGCTAAAAATATTTGATAACATATCAATAAAATAAAGAAAATTATAAGTATAATTATAAGTATGTTTACCAATGTTAACATTAATATATATAATATTACTTTTTATTTTCTTTCATAATAATATAATGTCCACAGCTTATTATCCACAAGGAATGAGATCAATGCCTTCATCAGGTTATAACCATAATAGCACATATTATTTAAAACAATATAAGCCTTGGAAAGGTTCTGGAGCTTTAAGTAATCCTATAGGAATTGCTCCAAGTCATATTAGACCTCTCACTAATAATGATTCTGGGAACGTTTTTCAATCAGGATCTTTTCAATCTAGAACCTACTCTAATACTAGAGTGTTTAACCCAAGACCACTTAAACATTTTAGAAAGGGACGTGTTATACCAAATATACCAATTAGTGTAACTATACCTAATCCGAATAATCCGAATCAATACAATGAAGTTGCATTAATAAATTATAATATGAATCGAATTGTTAAATCAAGCACAGGAGCTTCGCTTGGCGGAGGGTTTGGCGGAAGTGGATTATTAAATGATTTAATGGATAAACCAGGAGCTTATACAGTAAAACAAAATCCTTCTAACGAAACAAATCAACTAGATAAAGATTGCAAAACTTGTGAAGGAATAGGAATGATTTCTTCATATTACCCGAATAATACTTATTTAACTGAAAATCCTGTTCCACAAACAGAAAATTCAGTGTGGTGTTGCAATCCTGAACAAAAGGCTAAACAACGTGTTATTTATGCAAGCACAAATCTAAGCAAAACGTATTATACAACAACAAAACAATATCTGCAAAATAGATGTAAAACATATGAACAAAAGGCATTTAATTTCCAATCCCCGGTGCCAGTGCAAATATCTAATGATTTTTTACAATCAGGAATTACCACTTCTGAAATATCTAATATAAAGCCTGGAAGTCCCTTATCAACATCTAATACTTATGTCGGAAATTGTTTTCCTAATGCTGAAATTTACGATGCAACTGAAAATGCTCTGACTATAAAATTGTTAAATATTTTGTTAGTCAACGGGATATTAACCCAAGAACAAATTAACGCATATATGTCAATAAATAATTCAAATAATTTTGGCACTTTGTTTAATTATTTAAAATCATTAGAACCTCAAAATACACAAGCGATTGCTACATTTGAAGAATTTATTAATAATCCGTATTGGGGTGTTCCTTATGCAGGTCCATCTAATCCCAATGGATGCAAACTTACCGTATATAAACCAAATAATTATCAATATGCAAAACAAGGAGCAGTTTCTAGTAGTACAAGAATGCTTAAATTAAATGTTGATACTATTTCTACAAATGCTGCGTCAATCCAAAATTATAATAATACAGGTGGACAATTGGTTAGTGCCAATCAGCTGTATCGAGGAGACAATAATAATATAATGAATCTTCTTAAAAATAAAGCAAATGTTAGTTGTCAAAATCCACCAATTATGCCATATCAAAATAAAAAAGTGTGTACTCTTAATAACAAATATAATTATCAGGTTTCACAACCAAGTCCATATCGTTACTATATTGGCACTGTTTTTAATAGTAATCATTTTTCGCAATCACCAAATACTTATAATACACCTGGAAAAAGAGGCTAAACTCTTAAGGTTTTACGTAATTATATTTTCATTAACGTCTTCTTGGTTGAATTCTTTTTCTTCTTCGTCTTCTTTTTCTTTTATAATTGGTAAAAATATATTGGTTTTATCAGTAAATTTATTACACGGTATTTTAAATTTCTCACACCAAACAACTGATCTTTGAATATTTATTTTTTTTATTGTTTCAATTTTCTCATCTTTATTTTTATTTTTTAAAACATTAATTAAATGGTCTATAGATTCTAATTGTTGTTGTCCCATTATATTATTTAGTTCATCTAGTTTATTAATAAAATAGTAAGGTATATCATATTCAATTAATGATGTTATATTTTTATTATTTAACTTAAGTAAAAAATTAGATAAGTTTAGATAATTTGTTTCACACAATTCTAAATTATTTTTATTTACCTGATAATTTTTACACACAATGTATTTATCAAAGGATATTATATTACTTGGATTTGGTTTTATTATGTATACCTTTTCAAATAATGAACTTAATAAATATAATGAATCAATAATCGGTTTATAAAATATATGGTTTATTTTAATTAAACATATACTTCCTTCATTATTTTGTTTCAAAATTATCATTATTATTTGAATTAAACTAGTAAAATAATTATTTATATCGTTCGTCTGCAAATTAACACAAGAATCAAAAAACAAAAAATCAAATTTTTGGTCGTTTAATTTATTAAAAGTGTCGTTATTTAATTCATTTAAATCATTTAAAGTAAAAAAAATATCTTTATTAAATTCACGCATCATTTCTATAGAGTAACATACATCATTAAAATATGAGCCCACATTTAAAATTTTTATATTTTTATTTTTATTAGACTCAAAAACATTCATTGTTGTAATTATTTCAAGCAAATCATAAAACAAAAATGAATTAGGTTTTAATTTACTTACTGAAAATTTAGAATTAGGAACTATAGAAAAAATGTATTCATATGGGTTTATAATTTTAACAAATTCATTATATTTATTAGATGTATCTGGATCATTTAAACACATATTTATAAGCTGGGTTTTAGTTTCAGTATAATAGTTTAAAAGACTGTTAGATATATAAACCTTGCAATTGTTTAAATCATCTTTAGGCGTTACGCGAATACCATTATTAATTTTTGGTAATATATAATAACTCATTTGTGTGCTTATTATATATTATATATTTTATTTAAGTAATTATATTTATTCTTCAATAATCAACTTTATTTTAGCTGTTTTTTTTGTTGGATTCTTACTATTTTTTATAGACATTTCAGTTGTAGTTATTTTTGGCATATCATTTTTTTTAGGTTCATCTACCGCTTCTGTTGCGGCAACTAATAACATTTTTTTTGATAATTTGCGAACTTTTGGGTTTAAATTAATTTCTTCATTTTTGGCAACTTCAATAGAATGTTGGGTTTCCTTAATATTTCTCAAAGCTTCTGATTCACTATATTCTCCCATTTCAAGTTCAATATTTACAGGGTTTACTTCTCTAATTTTTTTATAAATAAAGTATCTATTTAGAAATGAAATTTTTTTCTCAAATAATGACATATTTATTGAATCGCCATAATCTTTTGATTTATACTTATTTTTTTTAATTTCTTCCAACATATTCGTAAATAATTCGCTAAATAATCCGGTTCCTTCAGGCATCCCAATTTCTTGTGCTTCATCTCTACTAATAATTTTAAATCCATAATCATACATAACTCTATCTAAATAATCAAAATTTATTAAATATTCAGGAATAGTTTGGTTAATAGATTCTTGGAATACATTTATTTTATAACCTATTGAACTTGAATTATCTTCAAAATTATCAGAACTGTAATTTTTTACAACTTCCCAAATTTTTTTACCATCTTCTATTATCTGAACACTTTCACCAGGTTTAACGCGTTTCAACATATTGAAAATTAATTTTCCATCATATGCAGTACCAATAAAGTACCCATTTAATTTTGTGCATTCTGCAATATTTCTCATAAATCCTTGAAACATATCTGGATTTTCTAAAAAGTAATGTATTGCAAATTGACACGATGAAATATTGAATCCATTTTCTCCTGCTCCATACTGTCGTGATACACCTTTTCCAATTTTTTCAGGATCTTTTATTCCCATTCCAAAAACAGACTGTGTAATTTGTTTTGCTTTATCGTTTAACATAGCGCTTCCATTTTTAATATTATATGCACTATTTCCATTAACAAATAAAGCATACGGCATATTTTTATTTGTTTTTTTAAAATTTAAAAATCTAGTGCAGGCTCCATCAAGTCTATTTGTTAAATTATCGCTTGAATAGTCAACGCCAAATACAAATGATAGTCGCGAATTAATCCACTTTGGTAAATCGCCTCCCTTTCCACAAGCATAATCTATTAGATTATCTCCTGGTTTTGATACAGATGATATAAGCATTTTTTTAACATATAAATTATGAAACATTTTCATAGCTTCTGTTTTCATTTTTCCAGATGGTTTATTATAATAAATGTCTTCGTCTACATTTATATCAGGTATACCTAATCCAGTACAAATCATATCTTCTGTAATTGGATTATGAATTGATTTCCAATTTTCATTCGCAGTCTTGAAAGAATTGCCAAATTGGGGTTGTCCTCTTCTATATTCGCCTGTTTTATCATGACGCACTCTTAAAGGCACCCATCTCCATCCTTCTTCTCCATCAAGATTGTAGCTAAATTCAACAATAGTATTGTCTGTAAACACATCATTTTCTTCTGAAAACATTTGTTTCACGCCGGAATCGTCTAAACGCAATTTAATTTTACACACGCCTGCATTAGGCATATAGGGAGAAGTAGGTGTAAATTTTTTTGGTACATAATCATTTGAAGTATATTCTTCGTTTCTTTGAATAAATTGTGGTAATTTATCATCTATTATATCTTGACAAGGATTTATATAACCATCTTTTTTTTCATTAAATCCGCATCTAAGCTCAAGCACTTTGTATTCAGTTAATTGAGTTGATAAATTAGCACTAATTCCTTCTTCAAATATAGGTTTTATTACATCGTCTCCATTAGCACTTTTCTCAGTTGTAACTAATAAATCAATAGTATTATATTTTGGAGGTTTCCACTTAAATGATTGATCCCAAGTAATTTTTGTTTTTGGACCAGGTTGTCCTATTTTATCAGACCCAACCCCAAAATATGAATGAGTAAATATTAATCCGTCTGTTTCATATTCAAATCTATGCTCTCTAGCTTTTGATAATATTTCATTGCATCCGCTGAAAATTGTTTGTTTTTTATTTAACGGGTAAAACTCTTTGCAAGAAATACGAATAGGACTTAGCAAAGCATTGGATTCTTTAAAATTAGATAAAATGTTTTTAATAGTTAACCCTTGTTTTTTACCATCATCTATTATAGAAAGAGGATTTAATTCACCTATAAAATGTTTTAATAAATAATATCTTGATTTCGACACATCTTTCTCTCCATCAAGAAGTATAAATGTTAAATGACGAACATCATTTTTTTTATAATAGTAAATATCAAATGCTGCATATAGATTAATAAAACGCCCGGTTTTATCGTGAAGAATTAACTCTCCGTCAATCAGCGTATTAAAACAATCGCGGTTTAATGTTTTTGCACCAGTAAATATAACATCCATATTTGTGTTTATTAAATATATTTTACCAGTGTCATTTATAAACATCAAATGACGATCTCCGTCTGCCTTATCTGTTACAACAAAATTCTTTCTTACGTTTGGCTCATTAAAATTTTCATCTATAGCAGCTACATTAACCATTTGAAGCGTAACCGAATTTGGACCAATAAAATATTTATTCATAATTTTATTAGGATCAAATTCATCTTTCCATATTAGTTTCATATATGATTGCAATACATCGCGTTGTTCTGGATATGAAATAGGAAAATTTGTGCTTTGCAATCCACTCAATACATATTTAATGACTTTTCTAAGTAAATCAGTTATTATTTTAGAAGATTTAAATTGGGTTGAAGGACCTATTTTCCTATTATTTATTTCAATTTCAACTTCATAACTCTCTTCGTTATTAAAAACGTTTGATTCTTCTATAGAATAAACAGGTATAATTTTACCACGTCCTGCTCTACCATATTTATCAGCAGTTTTATTTGCATATTTTACAATACTAATATCTACATTAAACGGATAGTCTTTATGTGATAAAGTTACCCGATTAAGGAACCTAATTTCTTTTTTTGATTTTTTCCAGGTTTCAAGTATAAAATTTTTAACACCTTCCTTCACTTTTTCTTCGTTAACATAAGAAACCCTAAAATTAAAATCGTCCATATTAACTGGGAACACTTTCTGTGTATTATTTATAACAAGTTTTTTACTAATAAAAGATAAACACGAGAATTGTTCGTTGTATATTTGTTTTATATCATTTGTTTTACAGTAACTTTGAATATTATGCAATCCAGAAATTTCTGTTCTTATATCAGACATTTTAAATCTACCTGTTATATTATCAATAAACTCACAATTTACTCGCAAATAGTAATTTCCTGCGCTATTTTCAGTAGAAAACCCAAACGATTTTAGTTTTTTAATAACATTATCGTAATCATTTTTTGTCAAAGCTTTACCTCTTGTTCCAAATCTAACTTCTAATTCAGGTATTGAATTTATAGAATATGCAAATGGATTATTATTGTAAAATATATTTACTATTTGATCAAACCGCTCACTATTGTCACGTGTTTCTTTTGTTTTAACATCTACATCTTTTAATTCTATATCATCTAATTCTACATCTTCTCCAAATAATTCTTTTGGAGGTTCTTTATAACTAATTGGTTGATTTATATATTGCACAGATTGTTCTTCAGGGGGAGTAAATCCAGGCATCATTAATGGTTTATTAATATTTACAGAATCTACGTCTGATTCTTCAGGAGAAGTAAATCCAGGCATCATTTGCAATTTTAAAATTCTATCATTTTCTTTCTTTTTTTTATTCTCTTCAACCGCTTTTTTCAAAAATATATATTTATCACGCAATCCTATTGTATCATATGTTTTTTTATCGATTAATGATAAACTATTATAAAATGAGGTCAATTCAGGGTCAAGCATAAATCTCAAAATATTTATTTGTATGTTTTTATTAGAATATTTAGTTATCTTACTCTGAGTTTCTGCATCCAAACTTTTAAATAATTTATTTAATTCTGGAGAGCCGAAATCTTGAGAAACAATACTCTCTAAATTAGACATTTTTAAATTGTCAATAGGATTCATTTTATATATAAATAATACATATTTTTAAATTCTAGTTCATTTTTTTTATAAATTTAAAAATATTGAATAATAGCTTCATATAAATCTTTTTTACTCTTATTTTTTTTTGTATCGTTATTTGTAGTTTCAGCTCCTAATTTTATACAAATATCAATTAAATCTTGTACTTTATATGAAGAAATAGATTTAATCGGTTTCTCAATATTATCTAATTTAAACAATGTAGATTTTTTTACATCTGAATCAGATCGAGTAGTTAATTCGTAACCGTATTTATTATCTAATAAATACACAATATGTAAATCAGATGTATCATTCATCAACAATTCAAAATAACATTTTTTTTTAATAAATAATACGTTTAAATTTTCTATAACACATAATGATAAAAAGGTTTTTACATCAAGTGTTTCTTCATTTAATAAATTATTTTCAATGTTAATTAATGACGAAAATTTATATGTTTTAACTAATTGTTTTTCTTTTCTAATTTGTTCAATATATTCTATTTTAATTTTCTTTTCTATGATAAAATTTCTATAATCGATTAATTCATATTTAACATCACCATTTTTCATAATATATAAACACCAAAATAAAGAGTCTTTTTCTTTTGGAAAAAAGATATGATGTGTATTTTTAGATTGTAAAAACTTTTCATTATTTATTTTTTTTAAAACAGGTTCTTTCTGAATTTTTGTATCAAGAGATTGTTTAATATTACTATCAATTAGCATATAATCTTGCAATTCATTTAACTCATTTAACACTTTATTATAATCTATAAAAGTGTTATATGGTATGCTCATTTATTATTTTTATTAATATCTTTTATATCTTTAATATCTTTTGAAAAATATGCATTTTTATACTCTTCTTTCTGTTGTTCTATATTATGTAGTACATTTTCTTGTGTATTTACATACTTAATATAAAATAATAGTTCTTCAATATTATATTTTTTAAGATCAGATAAATTAATATGAACACCATATTTGTTTTCATTTAGAGTAATTTCTTTATGATTATTTAATATTCTAAGAATTTCAACTTGATTAAACTTATTCATATTTTCAATAGATTCTCTAATATAATTTAGTTCACTTATAGAAAAATTATTAATCTCATTTGTAGATACAGATGCTTCCATTTTAGTAATAATATATGATTGTTTTTAAATTTTTAATTATAATAATAATTATACAATTAATTAAGTTATAATAAATTAATTAATTTAAAAAATAATACTAATGGAAGATGGTATTGAATCTAATATAACTTCTAAAAGATATAACGCCCAAATTGAAGAAATTACACTATATGGTTACAGATCGCATTTCATATATAATAAATATAATTATTTACTTGGAAAATTTTTTATAAATAATAACATACAAATTAAAAACATTATATATGAACCAGATGAATTATATATAAACACTCGCGGACGTGACGGGTTGCCATATAAAATATTTCTTTCTAATAAAGTTTCTCATAATTTCAAATATTTAAA
>Ga0114978_10003030_pt1 | contig 13820 bp, 9 predicted proteins | sample S_140212_EF_Meta_FD_87027 | JGI IMG/M metagenome (GOLD analysis project Ga0114978, IMG submission 87027) | Freshwater microbial communities from Lake Simoncouche, Canada to study carbon cycling - S_140212_EF_MetaG | ecosystem: Environmental > Aquatic > Freshwater > Lake | place: Lake...
GCGAGCGGTTCAGGGAAGTCGACGCTCGCCAATCTCGTCTGCCGGTTCTTCGATCCCTCCAGCGGCACCGTCTCCGTCGACGGCACCGACCTGCGGCGGCTGGCCGTGACGGATTACCGGCGCAATCTCGGCTGCGTCCTCCAGGAGCCGCTCCTGTTCTTCGGGAGCGTCGCCGAGAACATCGCCTATGGCTGCCCCGATGCCGGCCCGGAGCGGGTCGTCGGCGCTGCCCGCGCCGCCGGAGCCCACGGCTTCATCCTCGGCCTTCCCAACGCCTACGACTCGCGCATCGGTGAGCGCGGTGGTTCACTCTCCGGCGGTGAACGCCAACGGATTTCGATCGCCCGGGCCCTCCTGGTCGATCCGGCGATCCTGATCCTCGACGAGGCGACCTCGTCGGTCGATGCGGAGACGGAGGTGGCGATCCAGTCGGCGATTGACCGGCTCGTCACCGGCCGGACCACGATCGCCATCGCCCACCGGCTGTCGACGCTCCGCCGCGCCAACCGCTTGGTCGTCCTCGATGCCGGGCGGATCGTCGAGATCGGGACGCACGACGACCTGCTCGCACGGGACGGGGCCTATGCCCGCCTCTACCACGCCCAGACAAAAGCCTCCGAGGACACGACCGCGGCGTCCTGACCAGGCCCGCCTCCAGAGGACACCGATGGCCCACCCTTCCCGCCTTGCCGAACCCGCCGCCTGGCAGTTCATCCCCCGTCCCCACGGCCGGCTCGACGTCGTCGATGGTTCTGGCAATCTCCATGTCGACGTCGACCTTCTGCGTGCCTTCCCGATCACCGCCCCGCTCGGGCCGGTGGCGGTCGTCGCCCCGGACGGCAGAGAGCTGGCCTGGATCGACACGATCGGCAACCTGCCAGAACCCCTCCGGGGAGAGCTGTTGCGGGAACTGTCCTGCCGGGAATTCCTCCCGGTGATCGACCGGATCGAGGCGATCAGCGACAACGACCCGGCGGAATGGACGGTGCTCACCGACCGTGGCCCGCGGCGCTTCCAGGTGGCGACCCCCGACGACGTCGAACGCCTCCCGGACGGCAGCGCGCTTGTCGTCGACATGTCGGGGGTCCGTTACCGGATCGCCGTCATCGCCGCCCTCGACTCCCACAGCCGGCGCCTCCTCGACCGGACGATGGAGTGACCAGCCCCCACGCCCCCCAGACCTTGCCTCCCCCCGCGCCGTCGGCCCCGCCCCTTGCCGGCCGCCGTAAGCTGAAACGATTACACCGTTGGCGCCGGCTCGAGGGGTGTTTTTTTCGGGAAATCCCCGGAAAAAAAGTGAACAAACCGCTTGAAGACCGCGTTCACGGAATTAGTCTCGGGAGTGCTTTCCCAGGAGGAGATCCGATGGTCGTCACCATGCACAGCCCGTCCAGAGTCGCGGAGTCCACGTTGTTCGGTCCGGCCGTCCGGTCTGGCCGGCACCGTCGTCGTGACACCCTCGGCGCCATGCTCGTCGCTCTCTCGCAGCTCATGCCGCTCCCGCTTCTCCAGCCGGTCGCCGACGCCGCCTGCTGCGGAGAGACGGTCACGGCCGCCGCGCCAACCGCGACCCAGACCTACCGGCTCGACTTCCAGACGGTGTACGACGAACGGCAATTGGAGGCCGTCCGCGTCACCTACGAGACGGTCTACGACACAAAGACCTACACCGTCTCCAAGCCGGTGTGGGAGACGCAGACGACCCAGCGCCGCTCCACCGTCCAGCGTCCCGTGTGGGAGACGCAGACGCGTGAGGAGCGATTCACCGTCATGAAGCCGGTCTGGGAAACCGTTGTCGAGGACCGCAGCTACGACCAGGTGCGCGACGTCGTCGAGACCTCGACGCGCGAGGAGCGGTTTACCGTCATGAAACCGGTCGCCGAGACCGTCATGCAGCAGCAGGTGAGCATGGTCCGTAAGCCGGTCTACGAGACCGCCATGCAGCAGCAGGTGAGCGTTGTCCGCAAGCCCGTCACCGAGACGGTGATGCAGCAGCAGGTGAGCGTTGTCCGCAAACCTGTCGCCGAGACGGTCATGCAGCAGCAGGTGAGCGTTGTCCGAAAGCCGGTCTACGAGACCGCGGAGCGCGAAGAAGCCTACACCGTCGCCGAACCGGTCACCACCTACAAGACGGCCTACGCCGACCGCGGCGGCTATGTCGACCAGGTGACGCCGATGGTCGCGCCCGGCAGCACCCAGCTCGGCTGGGTGCAGGGGGTTTGGGCGGTCAACCCGACCACCGGTCTGGCAAACTGGCAGCCGGGGGGCTACGCCTGGACGATGACGCCGGGGGTCGCCATGAATCAGGTCAACCGCGTCTACCAGCCCAACGTCGTGGCGATGCAGGTCCCCGAGACGACCGTCGTCAACCGCGTTGTCACCCGGAAGGTGCCGGTGCAGACGATGCGCTACGTTGATGAGCAGGTCGTCCAGCAAGTGCCCGTCCAGACGATAAAGTACGTCGACGAGCAGGTCGTCCAGCAGGTGCCCGTCCAGACGATGAAGTATGTCGACGAGCAGGTCGTTCAGCAGGTCCCGGTCCAGACCGTCCGCTATGTCGACGAGCAGGTCGTTCAGCAGGTGCCCGTCCAGGTTACGAAGATGGTGGCCGAGGAGCAGGTCCGTCAGGTGCCGGTCCAGACTGTGCGGAAGGTCGTCGAGCGGGTCGAGAACAAGGTCCCGGTCCAGGTCTGCAAGGTCGTGGCCGAAGAGCAGGTCCGCCAGGTGCCGGTCCAGGTCTACAAGCTCGTCACTGAGGAGAAAGTCGAGCCGGTGACCGTGCAGGTCTGCAAGTTCGTCACCGAGGAACGCACGACCCAGGTGCCACGCGTGGTCGAGAAGCGGACCCCCTACACCTACACCGTTCGCTCGCCGCGGACCGTCGTCCTCCGGGTACCGCTCGACCCGTGCGGCCATCCGATCCCGGCCGCCCCGGCGGCGGCCGTCTCCGCAGCCGTCCCGCGGAGCGCGGCAACCAACAGCGGCGTCGTCCCGGCCACGGCCATCGCCCCGCTGCCGTCGGCGAAGCCGGCCGCCCCGGCCCCCGCGGCAACCACCGCCCCGGCGCTGACGCCGGCCGAGGCGGTCCCCCTCAAGACCTACCGCGATGTCACTCCGGCCGAGACCGCCAAGCCGGCCGCCGAGGGATGGGGTCCCTCGCCGCTGAAGCATGCCGATCCCGACGTGGGCTCGCCCGCTTCGTCTGGCGCCCCGACCGTCGCTGAAAAGCCCGTGATCGTTGGCGATTCGTCCGCCTTGCCGTTGGAGAAGATCGAGGTCATCCCCCTCCCGGCAGCGAAGGCTCCGGCCACAACCGCGCCGAAGGAGTCTGGCAAGGGCGTGACTGCCGAGTCCCCGAATCTCGATTTCGGCACGCCGAAGGACCAGCCCGCCGCGGCGAGCGGCCCGTCGGTCTCCCCCGCTCCTCCCGCAACCGACAGCCGCGATCTCCCGGCAGCGGGAACGAGCAGTCGCCCGTCGCGCTACGTCTCCCCCTTTGGCGACCGCTCGACCTGACTCCGAAGCAGGTTGGCTTTCATCGCTTGAGACACTCGGCCCCGGACGCAGCCGCCAGCGCATGTCCGGGGCCGATTTCGTTTTCTGTTGGTGCCATTGCGCGTCGCGCTGGCCGACATGAGCGTGCCATGAGTTGTCACGCTGGGGCCAACGGGGTAGTTTCACCCCATGTTTGAGAATCTTCGGCCCGCTCCGTCGCACCGGCGGGGTGATGAGGGGCGGAGGTCGTGGAGGGGCGGCAAGCCCTCTCATCCCACCGGTTTCCTGGAGAAGCGCGTGAGCAAGCCCGGCAAGATCAAGGTCGTCGGTCCGGTCGTCGAGCTCGATGGTGACGAGATGACTCGCATCATCTGGCAGTTCATCAAGGACCAACTCATCCTCCCGTATCTCGATCTCGATCTGAAATACTTCGACCTCTCGATCGAGCACCGCGAGGCAACGGGCGATCAGGTGACGATCGACGCCGCGCACGCGATCCTCGAGCATGGCGTCGGCGTGAAATGCGCTACGATCACGCCGGATGAGGCGCGGGTGAAGGAATTCGCACTGTCGAAGATGTGGAAGAGCCCCAATGGCACGATCCGCAACATCCTCGGCGGCGTGATCTTTCGAGAGCCGATCATCATCGGCAACATCCCGCGGCTCGTTCCCGGCTGGACGAAGCCGATCGTCGTCGGTCGCCATGCCTTCGGCGATCAGTACCGGGCCACCGACGTGAAGATCCCGGGTGCCGGGAAGCTCACGCTCACCTTCGCGCCGGCCGACGGCTCGAAACCGATGGAGATGCAGGTCTACGAGTACCCTTCGGCCGGCGTCGCCATGGCGATGTACAACCTCGACGACTCGATCCGCGACTTCGCCCGGGCGAGTTTCCGCTATGGTCTGGCGCGGAGCTTCCCGGTCTATCTCTCGACGAAGAACACGATCCTGAAGGCTTACGACGGCCGCTTCAAGGATATTTTCCAGGAGGTCTTCGACGCCGAGTTCAAGGCCGACTTTATGGCCCAGGGGCTGACCTACGAGCACCGCCTGATCGACGACATGGTCGCCTCGGCCCTCAAGTGGGAGGGGGGCTACGTGTGGGCCTGCAAGAATTACGACGGCGATGTCCAGAGCGACATCGTCGCCCAGGGTTTCGGCTCGCTGGGGCTGATGACCAGCGTGCTGATGACGCCGGATGGGAAGACGGTCGAGGCCGAGGCGGCCCACGGCACCGTCACCCGGCACTACCGCCATCACCAGCAGGGGAAGCCGACCTCCACCAACCCGATCGCCTCGATCTTCGCTTGGACGCGCGGGCTGGCCCACCGTGGCAAACTCGACGGCACGCCAGCGGTGACCCATTTCGCCGACACGCTCGAGAGGGTCTGCGTCGAGACAGTCGAGTCGGGGAAGATGACAAAGGATCTCGCCATCCTCGTTGGGCCGGGCCAGCCGCATCTCGATACCCAGGCCTTCCTGGCGGCGATCGATGCAAACCTACGGGCCGCGGTGGTGGCCGGTCGGGCATGAAGTCGGTCTGGCGGTGGCGGGTGGCGATGGCGGTGGCAAGTGGATCGGGGGGGATGGAGCGAAGCGGAAACCGGAGGGATCCAAGTGATGCGTTGTTTGTGGATGGTCGCGTGGGCCGTGGTAGCGTTGCTCGCTGCGCCAGGGGCTGACGCTGCCGAGCCAATGCGAGCTCTGATCGTCGATGGTCAAAATAACCACGGCAACTGGCCGACGACGACGAAGATGATGAAGGCGGCCCTCGAGGAGACGGGCCTGTTCACCGTCGATGTCGTCACCCACGCACCGCAGGGACCAGATCCCTCCTTCCGGCCGGATTTCGGCCGGTACGCCGTGGTCGTGAGCAACTTCGGCCACGGTGCCGCCGATTGGCCGGAGGAGACCAGAGAGGCCTTCGAGGCGTACGTGGCCGACGGAGGGGGCTTCGTGGCGGTCCACGCCGCCGACAACTCGTTCCCCTCGTGGCCGGTCTACAACGAGATGATCGGACTCGGTGGCTGGGGAAACCGCAACGAGCGCAGTGGCCCCTACGTCTACCTCGACGACGAGGGGCGAACCGTCCGTGACGAGTCCCCCGGCCCCGGGGGAAACCATGGCGCGCAGTGGTCCTTTCCGGTGATCGTGCGCGATCCGGGCCATCCGATCACGGCGGGGATGCCGCCGGTGTGGCTCCATGTCAAAGACGAGCTCTACGACAAGCTCCGCGGCCCGGCCCGGAACATGCGAATCCTCGCTACCTCCCGCTCGGATGTCACCCATCGCCACGAACCGATGCTGATCGTCGTCGACCACGGCAAGGGGCGCGTCTTCCACACGCCGATGGGCCATGCCGACGAGTCGCAGGAGTGCGTCGGGTTCATCACCGTTTTCCAGCGCGGCGCGGAATGGGCGGCCACCGGCAAGGTGACCCAGAAACTACCAAACGACTTCCCCACCGCCGACAGGACGAGCAGCCGTCCCTTCGCTGGCCGGTAGCGAGGGCAGGGACACCGACTTTCGCCACAGGAGGTGGCGGCCATCGATCATCGGCCATCGATCATCGGCCATGGGAAACGTGCGGCGTTGCCCCGGTCACTCCGGTCGCGGCCGGCCATGGATGGGCCACCCACAGACCGCAGGGAATGACAGACTTTCACCCGTGAACCCAACTCAGCGCCAATTCGACGCGATCATCGACGGCGACAGCGCCGCGCTGGCGGGCGTCCGCGGCCATCACACCGTGGCGATGATGGCTGGGGTGCTCGACGTCCCAGTGACCGCGATCCGTCACTGGGTCCGTGGCGGTCTCCTCCGGCCGACCCACCAGCATGCCGGGATCAACTGGTTCGACTTCGGCGAGCTCGTCGTGGGCCGCCGCCTGGCAAGGCTGCTGCGGACAGGCTTCGGCCTTCGCGAGCTCGACAGCCGACTCTCGGCCCTCCATCCCCAGGGGGCGGCCGGGGCGGCCCGCGATCTGGAGCGGATCGTCGTCGATGGCAGGCGGCTGAGCCTGCGCTGCGGCAGCACTCTGCTCAGCGCCGGCGGGCAACGGCAACTCGGCTTTTACACCCCCGACCTGACCACGGTAGAAGTCCCCCCGGTCGCCGTGATTCCGTGGTCGGCGCCGGTTGAAGTCGCCGCGTCAGGCGTCTTCCTCGACGGCGAAGCCGTCCCGGCTGAGTCCGAACTTCTTGCGATGGCGGCCGATCTCGAGGCCGCCGGGGACCTCGAGCCCGCCACCGAAGCCCTCCGGGCGCTCCTCCAGGCCGGTGGGCCGAGCGCCGGGGTGTCGTTCATGCTGGCGGAGCTGCTCTACCGCGTCGGCGACCTGACCGCCTCACGGGAACGGTACTACGCCGCGATCGAACTCGACCCCGACCACCTCGAGGCCCGCACGGGGCTGGGATGTGTCCTGGCCGAACTGGGCGACCACGAGCTCGCCGAAGCGGCCCTCGACGGAGTTCTGCGGCAGCAGCCCGACTACGCCGACGCCCACTGGCATATCGCCGGCATCCTCGACAGCGTTGGGCGGGGGCACGACGCCACGAGACACCTCCGCACGTTCGTGGCGCTCGCCCCCGACAGCCCCTGGGCGCGGACGGCAATCGAACGCCTCGCCGACCGCGGCTGAAAGAGCCACTCGATCGACCGGCGGATCGTCCTCCGCGCCCGCCTCCATTCGCGCCCGATCACCACGGACCGCGGACGCTGTGAACACCGAACTGAACGGTGTCGCTGGGCCAGTAGGGGGTGGGAAGCATGCCGGCGCCCTGTCCGGGAACGGCCCCAGGCCCCGGGTAGGGACGCTGGTACTGGTGATAGAGCGGCATCACCCGGGAGCTCGGCACGCCCCAGGCGTACTCGGAGGTGAACTCCGCCGTCGGCGGCACGACCAGCGCCATTGGACGCCCGATCGACGGGTCATACCAGACGCTGTGCCAACTCTTCCCCTTGGCACGGAGGAAGTAGCGCTTCTCGGTTGCCTTGTCGCCGGCGCGGGCCACCGTCGAGAGTCCGGCAAGGAGGATCGCGACGAGGCCGACGAGGATCACAGTACGGGCCAGGGCATCCGGCCGTGGGGAAAGAGACGGTTTCATGACAGATCCTGCAAGGAGAAGTCGAGAGGGGATGTGAAAGGTGGGGTCAGCCGCGACGGCAAGGCTCACCACCAGACGGCACGGACCTCGTTGCGGAGGCCGGTGGCGCCAGCGGGACGGACGTACTTGCGGTGGTGCTTGTAGAGAAACTCATGCGGCATGAACGGCGGGTACGTGTACCAGGTGTGGCCGACATGCGCTGGCACCGGCCGCGGGGCGACGTAGAGCTGGGCGCCGAAACCTGGCGACGCACCGGCCGGAACCGGCGGCACCCAGTAGTTGTGGAAGACGTCCGGCGTGGGGGCGTCGATGCCGTGATTGATGGGGGCCGCGTGAAGGGCGGACGATCCGCCGACACCAACCGCCACCGCGAGCAGGGCTGGCAGCAGGCGCCGCCATGAAGCAGAGAGAGTCATCGCATCACCTCCGGGACGTCGATTGGTGCACCGGTCTTCACCGGCCCACAGGGGGTTTCGGCTGGTGACGAATCGACGCATCAGTCGTGGCACAACACCTGTGACGCCTCTTCCCAGCAGGTAAGGTCCCCGGTCCCCGGAGGGTCGCCGTGGCCGGAGAACTGCCGCCCGCAAAGCCGCTATACTCTGCCCAACTTCCCAGGCGCCGAGACCGCTGTTCCCGGTTTGAGACCGGGCCAAGAACCCCGTTTTCCCCACGCTTTCCCACGTTTTCCCCGAGCAGCATGGCCAAGCAGCCCCCCCCCCGTTCCGCCGCGTCGAGTGCCGTCGCAGCGGTGAAAAAGGCCACCGTCCCAGCCACGGCGACCGGGACAGACCAGCCCGGCGCAGAGCCGTCGACGCCGGCTAGCGCCTCCCCCCCCGCTGCGACGAAGCGCCGCGCCACGGCCCAGACCCTTGCCGCCGGCCAGCGCGACATCTCGGTGAGCGAGGTCTTCGCGAAGAACCGCCATCTGCTCGGGTTCGATTCGCCCCGCAAGGCGCTCCTCACGAGCGTCAAGGAAGCGGTCGACAACTCGCTCGATGCCTGCGAGGAAGCGGGCATCCTTCCCGAGATCTGGGTCCACATTGAGGCGGTGAGCGACTCCACCTCGCGCTTCCGCATGGGGGTGCAGGACAACGGCCCGGGGATCGTGCGCAAACAGATCCCATTGATCTTCGGCAAGCTCCTCTACGGCTCGAAGTTCCACCGCCTGCGGATGAGCCGCGGCCAGCAGGGGATCGGGATCTCGGCCGCCGGGATGTACGGCGTGCTCACGACCGGCAAGCCGGTGAAGATCATCTCGAAGACCTCCCTCAAGGAGCCGGCCCACTACTACGAGCTGCGGATCGACACGAAGACCAACGAGCCGCAGATCCTCAACGGCAAGGGGGAAGGAATCGATCTTCCTCCCGGCAAGGCAGGCGGCGACCTGATGGCCAAGCACGGCATCGAGTGGGTGGCGGCCAACGATCTCGGCCAGGCGATCGATCATGGCACGCGCGTGACGATCGAGATGGAGGCGAAGTTCCAGCGTGGCCGCGGCAGCGTCGAGGAGTATCTCGAGCAGACGGCGATCGCCAATCCCCATTGCCGCATCCATTTCCAGGGGCCCGACGGCCCGGAGCGGATCCTCGAGCGATCGACGCACGAACTGCCACCGGAGCCGAAGGAGATCAAGCCGCATCCCTATGGCATCGAGCTCGGTCGCCTCGTGACGATGCTCCAGGAACACACCAAGCTGACGCTGGCCCAGTTCCTCACCAGCTCCTTCTCGCGCGTCTCCCCCGGGATCGCCCGAAAGCTCTGCGACACGGCGAAGCTTTCGTCGCGGGCCAGCTGCGCGAAGCTCGGCCGCGGCGAGGCCGATGCCCTCTACAAGGCGATCCAGGAGACGAAGATCCCGCCGCCGGCCACCGACTGCGTCGTGCCGATCGGTGAGCCGCGCTTGCTCGCGGGACTGCGGCAGGTCGTGCCAGGAGAGTTTTTCACCGCCGCCACCCGGCCGCCGGGCGTCTACCGGGGCAACCCGTTCGTGATCGAGGCGTCGCTGGCCTACGGCGGCGGACCCGGCGCGCAGAAAGTGTCGCTCGAGGCGCTCACGGAGATCGCCGGCGAGAGCGACGCCCGCAGCCTGCGGCAATTCCTGACGACGACGTTCTCGGGAATGAGCGGAGATGCGGCCGACAAGATCCTCGACGAGGCGAAGCTCGCCAGCCGCCAGTCCCCCTCGAAGCTCAAGAAGGACGCCCTGGCAACGCTCCACTCCGCGATGCAGCATGTCAACGTGGACGAGGGCTCGAACATGTCGGTGCTGCGGTTTGCCAACCGCGTGCCGCTCCAGTTCCAACACTCCGCCTGCGCCGTCACCCAGACGATCCTCTCCACGAACTGGCGCTCCTACGGCCTCTCCCAGTCGCGTGGCAGCCTCCCCTCGGGGCCGGTGACGGTGATGGTTCATATGGCGAGCGTGTGGGTGCCGTTTACGAGTGAATCGAAGGAGGCGATCGCCTCCTACCCGGAGATCCAGAAGGAGATCCGCCTTGCCCTCCAGGCCGTGGGGCGCAACCTCGGCATGTACTTGCGGCGCCGCCTCCGCGTCGCTCAGGAAGGACAGCGCCGCACCATCTTCCTTCGCTACCTCGGCGAGGTGGCCCAGGCTGTCTCGACGATCAACGGCACCGACGCCAAGAAGCTCTACGAGGATCTCCTCGCGCTAGCCAAGAAGAAGACCGCGCAGGCCGACGTCCGCTACGACGACCGGGGACGCCCGATCGTGGAGGAGGAGGAACTCGATCTCGGGAAGCACTGCATCATCGTCGCGCCGGGCGAAGTCGGCCTCACCCAGGCCGCCGCCGATTTGGTCGATGACGACATCTCCGCCGGCCGGAAGCCACCGACGAGGAGCAAGCGTGCGAAGATCGCCACCGTCGAAGGGGAAGCCGCCGAGGAGGGGGCCAACGACGAGGACGACGAGCCGAAGGCGAAGCCCGCGAAGGGAGACGCGAAAAAGCCTGGGAAGGGGAAGAAGGGAAAGTAAGAGCCCCGCCCCGCCGACGCCCCCCCACAGGCCAGAGGCTCATCGGGCCTCCGAGTCCCGGCTCGAACGTGGCTTCGGGATCGCCCGTGCCCCGTCGCCGGACGCTCACTGCGGCCTTCGTGGCCTCCGTTCGCTCGGAGCCTGCTTCGCTCCGCCATCCCTGGCTCCGCTCGCATCCTACGCCGGCTCTCGGAGCACAGGCGACCCCTCGCTGCGGGGCGCTAGCAGGCTGTGGTTTTCCACGGGCAGCTAGAAGAGGTGCTCCTCGCGGGATCACCCGTGCCCGTCATCGGACGGGGCGATTGCGCCCCAGGACAGACCGCTCCTGCCACCGGAGCACGAGGATCGTGATGAGCGTCGCCACGAGGATCTGCGCGAGGAGGGCCGCGTACGGGATCCAAGGCGCCTTGTCGTAGTCGCCGAGATTCTGCCAGAACTCGGGCACACCCGGCCCCTCGCTGCGGCAGCCACGATGGGCCCAGTAGAGCGGGGAGAAGAGCATGGCAAGGACCTTGAGCAGCCCACCCTTGATCGGCAGGATCGTCGCTCCGAGGAGGATCTGGGGCGTGATCAGAAGCGGCACAGCGAGCACGCCCTTGTCGGTCGAGCGGACGCAGGCCGAGACGATCAGGCCGATCGTCGCGCAGGCCACCGCGGCGAGCCAGTTGTAGGAAGCGGAAACGATCGCCCCGCGCCGGTAGATCTCGGCAGGAGCCTCGCCACCGAACGCCGCGCGCAGTAGAAACCCGAGTTCGACTGTGGTCCTGAAGATCGCGATCTGGACGGCGAGCAGCAGCGCCAGCGCCACGACCTTCGCGACCACGGAGGCAGCAAACCTCAGGCCATGGCGACGCTCGAGGTCGAGCATCGGCCGCTCCTTGACGATTTCCCGGAAGCCGGTCACGAACCCGAGGATCACCATGCAGATGCTCATCAGCGACAGCCACTTGAACGTGCCGCCCGGATCGATGATCTCCCGATCGGGGGCGACGGGGACAGCGTCGGTCAGAGCATCGCGGACGATTCGGGCGGTGGACGGCTCCCGGAGATGGGCAAGCAGCTTCGGCTGGCTGTCGAGGAACACGCGGATCTGTGCGGGGATGCTGGCATCCTGATCACCGACCGTCTCGGTGGCGATTGCCTGGGTCACTTCGGCCCAGACGTCGGCCAGCACCTGTTTTTCGCCGGAGTCGAGCAACCGCGTGACCATGAGCGGATTTTTGAATTGCGTGCCGGAGAAGCCGGCGAGGACGACCAGCGCCAGCGCCAAGGGGAGGAGCGTCGCCATCCGCAGGCCGACGCGGTCGCGGAGGAGCGTCTCGAGCTCACGACCGAGGAAGGAGGCGAACTGCCGGCCGAATCCGGGAATCGAGATCGCCGCCAGAGACGCGGCCCGCTCCACGCCCGAATCGCTGGCCGCCCCGCCGGGCTCGCGGGTCTCAGCCAGCCGCAGATCTTCAGCGAGCCTCTCCCGCCAGCGGGCCGACCAGAAGCCGGGCGACTCGTCTTCGATGGCGACGTAGACATCGGCGAGGCGATGGACCCCGAAGTGGCCGAGGGCTTCCACCCGGGAGCCAAACCAGACCACCTCGCCGTGGCCGAGGATGAGGAGCTTGTCGGCCTCGTGGACGTTGTCGAGGTGGTGCGTGACCGCGATCACGGTCATGCCCGCCCGGGCCCGCTCCGACAGGAGCGCCATGATCCGGGCCTCAGTGGCCGGATCGAGGCTGGAGGTCGCCTCGTCAAGGATGAGCAGGCCCGGCGCGGCGAGCATTTCGGCCGCCAGACTGGCCCGCTTCATCTCCCCACCGGAGAGGTCGCCGATCACCTGATGCCGCACCTTCTCGAGGCCCAACTCAGCGATGACGCGGTCGATCGCGGACCGCCTCTCGGCGGCTGAAGCGCCTGCCGGAAGCCTCAGCTCCGACGCAAACTGGAGCGCCCGCTCGACCGACAGGGACGTCGGATTGATGTCCCGCTGGGGGACGTAGCCGATCGCGCCGCGGAGCGCATCGGCTTGCCGAAAGACGTCATGCCCCCCGACGAGGAGCCGGCCGGAGTCGATCTCCCGTTCGCCGAGCAAACTCCGCACGAGCGTGCTCTTTCCAGCCCCGCTGGGCCCGAGCACGCAAACGAACTCGCCCGGCTCGATCCGGAAGCTCACCCGATCGAGAAGCGTGTTTTGCTCCCGGCCAGCGCGGCCATCCGGCACTGTCACGGTCAATCCGTCGGCCACGACCGAAAGGCCTGTCTTTTTTGCGAGCGTCATGGGTGGGGGAGCCTTGCCTCAGTACCGGTCATCATCAGGATCGTAGTCGGGGGAAGCGATGATGTTGCCCTCGGCATCCGTGACGTACTTGTGGCGGTGATCCACCTGGCGCCGGAGAAACCGCGACCGCACGATCGTTGAGTAAAACTTTTTGAACGAGTCGCCTTTCGGATCGAGCGGCCGCTCGGAGGCGAACGTGAACATCGGCAGCAGCATCTCGTCGTTGATCGTCTCGTTGTGCCAGACGTTCTGCGGTGGATCGAAAGGGTTCCGCGGATTGGCGGCGGAATTGTCGTAGGAACACTCCGCTTCGAAGCGCGTCCCGGCTGGAAACCGGATCGGTTTCCCGAGGTTGTAGGGGGACTGCCAGTTGTAATCCCACTGCGGCACCCGGAGGAGCAAGCGTGCCTGCTCCTCGCCGGGCACATGGACCCTGATCGCCATCCAGCGGGCCAACTGGTGCGCGTGCGGAATGACCCCCACGAGATCGGCGTCCTCGGGGAGCGTGTAGCTGCCGGTAACACGGAAATCGGCGACTCCCGGCGGCACCACCGCGAAATCGCCGGAGAGGTAGATCATGTTCGTGACCTTGCGCGGTGGCTGCTTTTCGAGCCAGATGCCGAGCCGGCTCGACTCGGTCTCCAACTTGCCGGTCCGCACGTAGTGGAACTGCACCGTGATGTCGCAGCCTGCCGGGATGACGACGCCTGCATCGGCGGGGGCGACCACGGCCCGCACCCCCGGCACGTAGCCACTGATGAACGAGGCCCGCGGCTGGCCGTCGGCGCGGATTGGCGGCACCCGGAAGCCGATGCCGTGCGAATCCTGAAATCCCCCGGCCCGGTCGTCGGGATGGCTGAAGCCGTCACGTCCGCCATGCTGACGCACCGCTTCCTCCACCGCTTCGCGCGGCAGGTGCCCGATCAGGGCGTGGTGCACGACCTTCCGATTGCCA
>Ga0114978_10003031_pt1 | contig 13817 bp, 10 predicted proteins | sample S_140212_EF_Meta_FD_87027 | JGI IMG/M metagenome (GOLD analysis project Ga0114978, IMG submission 87027) | Freshwater microbial communities from Lake Simoncouche, Canada to study carbon cycling - S_140212_EF_MetaG | ecosystem: Environmental > Aquatic > Freshwater > Lake | place: Lake...
TAGAAGAGGAAGAAGCGCTGCAAGGCAAATTTGAATCAACCAATCAACCAGCTCAATTAGTAGAAGAGGAAGAGCCGCTTCAAGGTAAATTTGAATCAACCAATCAACCAGCTCAATTGGTAGAAGAGGAAGAACCGCTTCAAGGAAAGTTTGAATCAAACAATCAACCAGCTCAACTGGTAGAAGAGGAAGAACCGCTTCAAGGTAAGTTTGAGTCAGCTAATCAACCTGCTCAATTGGTAGAAGAGGAAGAGCCGCTTCAAGGCAAATTTGAATCCGGAGAGCGCAAGTCATCACCCAATTGGGCATTTCAGCTTAAATCTAACAATGGCAATTCGGATAATTCGAAAAAAACTGAGTCTCCAGCAAATAAAACAGGCTTACCAGATTCTTTAAAGTCTGGTGTTGAGCAACTTTCCGGAATTAGTATGGATGATGTAAAAGTCAATTACAATTCTGCTAAGCCAGCTCAACTTCATGCGCATGCCTATGCTCAAGGCAAAGACATTCATGTATCATCTGGTCAAGAAAAGCATTTACCTCATGAATCATGGCATGTTGTACAGCAAAAACAGGGTAGAGTACAGCCTACTAAACAATTGAAAGGGACAGTACCGGTTAATGATGATAAGGGACTTGAAAATGAAGCGGATGTAATGGGTGCAAAAGCTGTTGCCATTAGTGGAAATGAAAATAGCACGGTACAAAAAAAGGCAATTTCAAATACCGAAGTAGCACAATTAGCGAGTTGGAAAGATACCCATGAATTAGCGGCTTCTGATCCAAATTTTAAAAAGCATGAACCAATTTGGACAAAAGTTGAGGATGGTACACCCAATGCGGTTTCTACCAAAGAAGATCAACCTCCAGCCGTGGATACTATTCCAGCGGCTGTTATTGAACCACAAACTGAAGAAACTACTGATGTTGTAGCCCCAGAAGATGCAACAGCAGTCGCAGCAGCCCCAGAAGATGCATCAGCAGTCGCAGCTCCAGAAGATGCAACAGCCCCAGAAGATGCAACAGCAGTCGCAGCTCCAGCAACTGCCGCGGCAGTGGTTGCAGCCCCAGCAGCTAAAGAAAATCTTTTTATGGATTCGAAAAAAACCCAAACTCCAGATATTCAACAACAACCGGCTGATCCGGCTAAAGGAGTTAAAGAGCTATTAGTAATCGGGGGAAAGGCGGTTTTAACTGGTGCTGAAATTGGCGATGAGGTTTCAGATCAATTAGATGAAAAAAACCTTAAAGAAACAACAAAAAGTTTGAATAAAGTGGGTATTAAAAACCCTATTGAAATGGACGAAAAAGCAGGTTCTGATAATGATATAGCTGGGGTAGTCCTTGGTGGTTTTAACGCTATGAAAGGTTTTGTTGAAAGTGCTAAAGATTTATACGAAAATAGAGATTTCGCCTCTGGTGCTAAATTATTTGCAAGCATGGCTGAAGTTGCATTGGAAGTAGTTAAAGCTTTGGAAACCTACAAAGTCATTGAGGGTTTTAAAGATGCAATACCCGCTATAGGACCCGCTATTAGTGCCTTTAAGCAGGGAGTGAAAATATATGAGCAATTTAAAGCTATTGAGAAACTAGAAGAGAATACGAAAGATAAACCCTTGACTGATGCTGAAAAAGAGACAATTCAATTGTTTATAGGAAAAATTCAATCAGATAGGATTTCAACTAGTATAGATTTTATACTCGATTTAGCAAAAATAGCAGGAGATTTCTTCCCTCCAGGAGGTGCAATTATTAGTGCAGCTAAAATTATTAAATTAGGAGTTGTCACTGCTATGGGGGCCTGGACTAATTACAAGGCAGGAAAAGAAAAACAAGCTTTGAGTAGGGTTATGGGGTCTGAAGAAAGTTTGTCAGAAGAGGACAAGGGAGCGATGACTGAGTTAAATGGAAAAATTAACGAAAAAGGTAATAAATCAGATAGAATTTTAGACTTCATAAACACTAAATTACAAATAGATAACTTAGAATCACAAATTGAAGCGGAAACCGATTCGGTAAAACTCGCTGAATTGAATACAAGCCTTTCAGATAAAGAAACTTTTTTGTCGACTGAATTATTTAAATATAATGAATATAATAAACAGGCTAACGTTCATTTTACTCCGATTTCAAAAAGTGATATTGGAAATTTAGCTATTATTCACAAAAATGTGATTCATTCTATAATTGAGCAAGCATATGCAGATAAAGACATGTTTGATAGACTTGATAACTGGTATAGAATAGCGGAAGAAAAAGACAAGATAATGCTAGAAGTTTTTGGTCGTGATGTTCCTACAATGGCAAAAATTAATGAAAATATAATGGTACTAAGTGAAGGTCAACATGCCGCATATTTTTGGAAAAAAACAAAAGAAGCAATGGAAAGAGTATCAAAGGGAAGAAAATACCATTCCAAAAAAGAATTACAAGACAAGACCAAAAAGATTTTGGAAAATTATAATGTGCCAGCAAAAGAAATTTCGAAAATAATTATTTAATTGTGAATAAATAAGAATTAATTATATGAAATGTATAGAAGAAATTAAAATGGTTATTTCAAAAATTGGGGGAAATGAAATAAAAGATGCCTCCATAACTGATGAAAATATGGTTCTTTTTTCTACAATGTTAAAGGATATAGATGTCAATTTTTTATTGATTTTAAATGAATCAGAAAAAATTGCAATCATCAATTTGGTGTATACTTTCAAACAGGGCTACCAAAATCTCGGAGTCGATTTTTATGAAATTTTAGAAAACTCAAACCGCAATTTAATTATGGGGTATCTAAATTTATTGGAAGATAATGGGGTTAAAAGGATCTCTTATAAATCAACTTATGCAGGTGATTTAACTAATTTTTTAGGGAATAATTCATTTGAAAATTTCTTATTAGTTTCAATTGATATGGTAGGAATTTCTATCGATACTTTGGGAGTTAATTAATTTTTTTAAAACAATATTTCTATAATTGTTTATTTTATTTTTCAATGTATAAAACCATCCACTTGAAAGGATGGTTTTATACATTGAAAAAAGATTGTGAAGAGGAAATAAAAATTTGTATTATACTTTTCCTTGATTTGTTGTTAAATCTTTTCTATGGTCTATGATACATAAAAACAGTATAATCATTCTCTAAATAATCATCGTGTAAAACGCAGTGGGGGCTAAGGGTCTTACAAAAAGAAAAGATCATATTTTTATCGTAAGAATTTACCAATGAATTATTTTCAGGCTCCTTCGAAAGTAAATTAAAAGCCAGTCCTAGCCTGCATCCTATAAAAAGCTTTTGTATCATTTCAAAAACATACAATGGGTTACTGTTTTTGTAATTCATCAATCCAGAGGCAAGGGTGTAATCTAAAATTGGTAAGGAAGCTGTTTCAACATCACCCTGAAAAAATACTACATCAGGTATATTTCCATAATCGTTTAATGCCTTTAATATAAAATCAGGAATTTGTTCGATACCATAATATCTACAGGTAGGGTAAATATTTTTTAAATATCCACACAAATCAGCATAGCCGCAGCCTGCATCTAAAACAGAACAGTTATCAAAATCAGCTATTTTACTGAGGGTAGAAAACCGCAATTGCTGTGTCTCTGAATTAATCCAACCCAATCTTCTAACATCTCCCTTTTCATATTCACGGTTCAGATTGTTGTGGTATTTAAATATAGCGGCAGTATCTAGCAAAGACATAAAAAAAATTTAGCAATGACCTTTAAGGTACATCCACCTTATTCAATAAGTTTTTGATAATTAACCATCCAAGAATTCCACCAATAAACATTCCAAATGTAATAATTGCCCATAAAGTTTTAAAAGGCATATTGATACAAACAGAATTACTAGATTTTATACAAAGTTCATCAGCTTGTATATTCAATGAATCTTCGGATGTCAATACTTGATTGGTATCATCTTCTTGCGTTGGAGAAGATTTAGAACCATATAGAAGTCTTCTGGTCAAAATTCTTTGTGCTGAACGGGGTAAATTTTTTGCTTTATTAATTGCACTTTGAGTTCTACGTTTTTCTGTAGATGCTTTTTGATAAAGCGCCCCAATGCTCGTATTTTTCTTAGTTTTATTGGTGCTATCCTTAACGTTTGCTGTATCTTTAATTTGATTGCTCTGCCCAAACCAAGGTACCGAATCACTTGTAAATAATACTACTAGTAGTAATACAAAAACCCAGTACCAAGTAAAGATTACAGAAGCTGGTAGTATTTTATGATATCGACCTCTGTTGGTTGCTTCCTGATTTTTTGTTCTAAGAAAAAGTAAATACGAAAGTAAAGCAGCTATTAAGGCTACCAAAATAAGTAGCCCAGCTACATTTGTATTTAAGCTTTCGTTGGCAACAGTAAAGGTAGTGATCCCCCTTTTTCTTGCTGTCGTATCATAGCCAAGAAGTTGAATAGCTAAGTTTAAAGTAGACTTTAATTTGTCATCATCTTTAATATTTTCAAAACAAATTTCACAAGGTTCATTTAAAATGTAAGCATATAAACTATATTTTAGCGCTACGGATTTAAAAAAAGAAATTTTTCCTAAATCAACTTTTGTCGTTACATTATTTTCTAGTACAACAGTATCAATCTTACCAAATTTGTAAAAAAGCATGTCATTCAATTCTCCATATCCTTCATCAAATCCAACAGAATACAATGCAACCCCACCCAAGGAATTGTCCAAAACGAAATCGTATTTTTTAGCCAAAGAATTTTCATCTTCAAAATAGATCCTTCTTTCTAAGGAACCTTTTTTATTAACACTATCCATTGTTACCGTTCCTTTCTCATCGTCATACACAACTGGCCATAGATAATTTTTTCTAATTTCTGAATAAGTTAATTGTTGTGAAAATTTAAAACTTTTCGAAGTGGCAGAATAACTCCAGCGGGTACCTTGGTATCCCAATCCTAGAATAAATTTTCCAGGCAGTACATTCATATTGGAATAATATGAAAAAGTAGATTCAATACTGCTTAAGTCTTTTCCTTTGATGGACGCAATGGGACCTGGAATTTTTAATTCTGTGGGGTTGTAAAAATTTAAAATATAGTAATCAATAAACTCATCAAATTTTGCTAGATCAAAAGGTGCATTCAACTTTGCATTGGGTAAAATTAAATAGACAAGATATTCTTTATTTGCTGCTTTGATCCTAGCGCTGAAAGCTTGAATGAATTCAGACAATTCATTTTTCAACAATGGATCTGGTTGGTCTATTTGTAAGCTAACTCCATTGGTATTGTGGAGGTTCATTACATACAAAGTATTCTTGAAAAATAATTCTTGATTGGTCTTGTTTAGCAGTAAGGAAGAGAAATCTTCTTTATTAGAAAAGATAACATTTAAAATAGGATTAACTCCTGACTGTGAAAGTGATGAAAGGGTAGGAGAATTGTCCCAACCATTTAAGTTTTTAAAATTACCCGTATTCCCATCAACAAATAATCCATTGTAAATAACATTGTCAAAGTTATCGTAATTGTAGTCTGGACCAGGCTCACTATTGTAATTGAAAAAAGCCAGAACTTTTACCTTGTTGGAGGTAACGAGGGTGTATCTTTTTGTAATTCCTTTTACAGAATCTTTGATTTCATGAACTATGCCAATCTGTTCTTGAACTTTTTTAAGTTCAGCTACTTTTTCATTTTTGGCCTTTACATCCACTGGTTGAGCGCCTTCTTTGGCAACCAATGGTAGCATCTTATTGGTTAATTCATCAATTTCAGAATCTGTAACAGGTTTATTAGAAGAATTAACAGGATTATCTGGTGCATCTGTAATTGCAGCTAAAGCAGCTTCTGGTTTTAATTTGAGTCCATTAATTAAACTTAACAAGGTATCAAAATGTTGATTTTCAACTTTTGAAAGTGCATCAATTAAAAATTTTATATTCTCTGCTGATACATTAATAGAATCTTGAATTCCAAGAGATTCAATTAAATCCAGTGTACGTTTTTTTTGATTTTTTCTTACATTCGATTTGAATTTAAAAAAATCGGCTACCTTAAAAGCTAAACTTTTTTTGATTTTCTCTGCATCTTCAACCAATTGTTTTTGAGCGTCTGCAGCTGCTTTAGTGGCTGCAGCAGATTGTTTGGTAACGGTTTTCGGTACTTGAGCTATAGAAGTATTGTAAACAAGAATGCATAAAAATAGAAGAAGAGTTTTTTTTAAAAACTTTATAAATAAAGAGTTCATAGTATTTCAACTTTAGGATAATGTCATTTAAATTTATATTTCAGATCAAATAATTATTTATATTAAATTATTTGTTAAAATAGATTAAATGCTCATTTTATTTTTTAATATTAATTATACTCTTAAATAATTTATAAAGATGAACAATAATTTTCAAGTTTCATTTTTTTTGAAAAAAAATAAATTAAATAAAAATATTTATAAATCACAATATCATATTATATCATTGTAAATCAATCAATTATAGAACTTAATTCTTATTTTTATAAATATACAGTTTTAAAATATGTATTTATTATTTAAATACTTTCATTTATTTGCTATATGATTTACGAAGTTATTCAAACCATCACTGACGGACTAAATATTTTTTTTAAAACTAGGCTTCGAACAAATGAAGACAAGGCAGTTATTTCTGCTCTTGTGAACCAAGATGGAACAGTGGCAATGTTAGAAGAAAATAAGGTATTGGTTACCTTGGTTAATTTGGAAAGGGAACCTACGCCCGTAGGGCCAAAAAAGGATGGCAAACAGCGTGTTCATATTAATTTCTTCGTACTTTTTTCCTGTTATTTTTCCAACGCCAATTATGGTGAGGCGCTTAAGTTTTTAGCATTTACGATGAATTATTTAAATGATAATAGTTCAATCGACATAACTGATTCGGGTGGATTAAAAAGTACCAGTTCTAGTAGTGGTTTAAAAGTTCAGATTGAAATTGAATCTTTAACCGTTGATCAAAATAGTAATTTATGGAGTACTACCGGAGCGAAATATATGCCTTCAGCATTATACAAAATTAGAATGATACCGCTAGATAGTAATTCACTCAACGAATTTAGACCTTCAGCTGCTGTGCTAACTCGTAAAACACAAGAAACTGGCGGCGGGGCCAATAACAATCCAGGTTTTAATCCAGGACAAGGAAATACAAATAATCAAGGCGGTAATACCAATCAGAATCCTGCAACCAAGGACGAAACAACACCTCCCGCAAATAGCACACCACCACCAAGTACTCCACCGCCTACTGAAACTCCAAAAACTACAGGAAAGAGGCCAGTTACTTTAGGAGGTGTTTTCGGCGGAGGTCGAAATGATGATGATGACGACGACGACAGAGAGGTAGCTGAAAAACCAACTGATGATAATATTCCAAGAGCAAATATGCCGAGTGATTTTATGAGCAAACCAGCTGTTGATGATGAGAAGGAAGAAGCTAATGAAGAAAATGAAAAAATTGAAAAATCTGATGATTCAGATAAAGATGATGATCGTGACAATAGAGATAGCAGAGACAAGAGAGACAATGATGTTTTTAGTAAATTGAACCCACTAAAAAGTAATAGGGGCTCATCATTTTCTCCTTTTGGATTACCTAATAAACCAGCTGAGCCCAATATAAAGGCTCCTGATACTGATGTAAATAAGGGTAATCAAAATAATCCTAACAACGACCCCAATAAAAATTTGAACAAGGGTCCAGATAAAATATAGCTTAATAAAAATATTCAATTGATTTTCTTTTTAAAATTAACTGGATTTAATTTTCAATATGAATTCGACTTATCAATTATTGTTTCGTATTAACTTTTATCACTCGTATTTTACGAGTGGGAAGTTTTCTAATTTTCAATTGAAACCTGATCAATTGACTGAAAATATTTTCAAGAACTATGATTTGATTTTAAGAAGGGAAGTCAACGGGATTGCAATTTTTTTTGCTGAGCAATTTGCTGACAATGCTAGAACCAGAGATCAAATCTTATCTGACAATTTGGTTTTTAATTTTAAAATATCTTTAAGTGATGCTAATTTTTTCAACTATACAGATTACATGCCATCTGTAATAGAAGATAATTTATTTCATTTTAAATACCCTTTTTCTTTTACACCCACTCAACTAGGTTTAATGCATAGCCAAGCTTGTGTAACTGAAAAAGACTTAAAGAATAATTTAACATTAGAACATCCTTATTTTTCAAAACCATTTGGACACATAGAGATAGCGACGGATGTAAATATTCCTACTGATTTAAAAATTCAATTTTTTTCTCCCTCCCTTTTTTGGAGATACGTTATATATAAGTCTCACTTACTCGAATTTGAAGGATTAGCAATAGCCAATAAAAATAAATCTATATTTTTTATCGGACCACAAACAATTATTTTACCCAATGGTAACCAAGCTATTGCCTTTACATCTCCTACTACAATTCAGTACAAAGAACATCCAGAGGTGAACTGGCAATTATTGGAACAATTCAAACTAGGGGAGAGTCTTGGACGTGTTGTTATGCCAAGTTTACCAGTGCCAAAAAATAATCAAGTTAGTTTTTTAGGTAAAGAATATGTGATAGAAAATCAACAGCGTGTGTTAGAAATTTTCATTTAGTTTTTTTGTATTAATATTTAAATATATAATTATTTTATTTAATATTAATTAGTTTTAATTGAAATAATTATTTTTTTTTAAAATTAATATTAAAAAAAAATTTTTGTGTTAATTTTTAGTTTAACATTGTAAACGAATTTATCTAAATTCTTTTTTTAATAAAAATCAAAAACAAACAAATGGCTACAAAATTAATGACACCAGGTGTTTACATCGAGGAGAAGAATGCTTTTCCTAGCTCTGCTGGTGCAGTTGAGACAGCTGTTCCTGTATTTATCGGGTACACTGCAAAAGCTACAAGAAATGGTAAATCACTTTCTCACGTACCTACAAAAGTTAATTCTTTTGCTGAGTATGTTGAACTTTTTGGAGGTGGATTCCTTACAAAGTATTTAGTTGCTGATGCAGCTGCTACTGACAAGGATTCATTTACTTTAAATGGAAAGGAAGTTACCGTAAAAGCTAAAAGCAACAATGAATTTTTGTTGTACAGAGCTTTAAGATTTTTTTATGCTAACGGAGGAAGTTCTTGCTACATCCTTTCTGTTGGAACTTACTGGGATAAACCAGAAGGTTTTGATATAGCATTTGATGACTTTTTGGGAAGTGATACAAAACCCAATCCATTCAAAATTTTGGAAAAAGAATTTGAACCAACTTTGGTTATTATTCCGGACATTATTTTGAAAGGTGCTAGCTGCTATCCTGTTTACCAACAAGTTTTAATGCATTGCGCTAAAACTCAAAGTAGATTTGGTATTTTTGATTTAGCCAATGTACCAACCAATACGACTACTGAAACAGTTACTGAATTCAGAGAGCAAATTGGAATGAATTCTTTAAACTACGGTGCAGCTTACTACCCATGGGTAAAAACAAGCATCGTTACCGCTTCAGAAGTTAGTTTTGAAAATATTGATGATTCAATCAATTTGGAAACTTTATTACCAGAAGCAAATGCGCAAGAGGTAGTTAAAAGATTCAAAGCGTTGGCTCCAGATTCAGTTGATGCTGAAGCTCGTAAAAGCTATCATCAATCATTGAGTGCTTGTAGTGGTACTTATGTTAATTTGTTGGGTGAAATCCGCAACTCATTAAATTTATTACCTCCTTCAGCTGGTATGGCTGGTATTTACACTATGGTTGATACAAGCAGAGGCGTATTTAAAGCTCCTGCCAACGTATCAATGAATGCAGTAAATGCTCCTTCTATCAATATTTCTCACGACGAACAAGAAAGTTTGAACGTAGATTTGATGGGTGGTAAATCAATCAATGTAATCCGCCCTTTCCCAGGTATCGGAACTTTAATATGGGGTGCTCGCACTTTGGATGGTAACAGTCAAGATTGGCGTTATATCAACGTTAGAAGAACATTAATTATGATCGAGCAATCATTGAAATTAGCTGCTCGTACTTATGTTTTCGAACCCAATGACGGCGGTACTTGGTCTACTATTAGTGCAACAATTAACAACTTTTTGTTCAATCAATGGAAATCTGGAGCACTTGCAGGTTCATCTCCTGAACAAGCGTATTCAGTTTCAGTTGGATTAGGTTCTACTATGACTCCAAATGATATTTTAGATGGTGTTATGAGAATTGAAGTGAAACTTGCTATCGTAAGACCAGCTGAATTCATCGTATTAACATTCCAACAAAAACAACAAGAAGCTTAATCTCATATTAAGTAGTATTAATTAATTTAAAAAAACCATTTAAAAAATAATTTTATGGCAGAATTAGGAGATAATCAATCGGAAAATACCTGGCCCTTAGTCAAATTTCAATTTCAAGTAAAAATTGATGATAAGGAACTACTTTTCTCGGAAGTTACTGGACTTTCATCTGAAACTCAAGTAATTGAATATAGAGCTGGTCACAACACGCTTTATTCCGTAGTAAAAATGCCTGGTATCAAAAAGTTCACCAACGTTGTATTTAAGAAAGGTAATTTCAAAAATGACAATGATCTTTGGGATTACTACAGTCTTATACAAATGAATACCTTTAAGAGATCAGTTGTGTTGATTTCACTTCTTGATGAAGATGGAAATCCAATCATGACTTGGACTTTGAATGAGGCATTCCCAGTTAAGATGACTATTAGTGATATGAAAGCTGATGCAAATGAATCAGCTATCGAGACTTTGGAAATGGCGTACGAATCAATGGCGCAGGTTTCTAGCTAGTAATATCAGTTAATTCATTTTAACTCAAATAGAGTTTTGTAAATTTTAATAAGTTACCGCTGTATGTTTTTATATAGCGGTAACTTTTTTTTGATTTTAATAATGTTTAAATGCGCAATGATCCGTTATTAAATTATCGATTTTCTTTAATTGTCACTCCTTTCATGAGTGATGTGGATTGTGGTTTTATGGAGGTAAGTGGATTTAGTTCTAAATTAAATGGTGATAAATATAAAGAGGGTGGAAATAATACATCTGATATTTTTTTACCAACCGGAATTGAGTGGGGTAATTTAGTTGCAAAAAAGGGGGTGGTAAGGGGTTCTTTAATGATAGAATGGATAAAAACTTCACTTTCAACCTTTTCATTTACACCTATGCCTATCACAGTTACACTTTGGGGTGATAATAAAATCCCTAATATTGTTTGGACTTTTCTAAATGCTTATCCTGTTGCTTTTAGTACCTCTGATCTTAATTCAGGATCAAAAGGTAGTGCGGATGTATTGGTAGATACCATCGAATTTAGGCATGAAGGATGTATAAGGCTTGGTTGATTTTTGAATTTTATCAATTCGAATTAATTTATTAAACAAATCAAAATACTCAATACAAATTTATGCCAATTGAAATTCGTGAATTAGTGATAAAAGCGGCGGTAGATCAAAATAAGTCAAATGCTTCTAACGTAAATATAGAAGAGCAATTGAATAAAATAAAGTTAGAAATTATGAATGAACTTTCTTATAAGATAAAAAATCTTATAAAGGAAACTATATATAAACGTTGATTTTATGGCTTTAGTAAAATTAAAATTCACTACTCATACAGACGATAGTTGTAGTGGTAGTGCAGAAGATACTTTTCAAGTATGGCTAAATCCTAGTTCATATTCTAGGTCTTTCTCAAATGATTGGACACCTATGCCAATTCCAGGATCTCCGGGACAAACTTTATTATTTAATTCAAATAGTGAAACTATCTCCCTATCTGAATTGATGGTTGATAATACGTTAATCACTACTCAATCCATTTCACGTGATGTAGCAACTTATTGTGAAGATTTAAAAGAAGGCCTACAAGGTTATTTTGGAACTGAACATAGGCCAAAATATACAAAAGTAACCTGGGGAACCTTGATATTTACAGGGGTTTGTGAAAATGTTAATATTGACTACACTTTATTTGATACTTCTGGTTCACCCATTAGAGCGAAAGTTTCTGTAAAACTAAAAAAAACTGCTAACCGTAAAACTGTTGCAGCTGAGGCTGCTACTTCGTCTCCAGACCTAACGCATGCAAGATCAGTTAAAGCTGGAGATAATTTAGCATTGATGTCAAATAATATTTATAAGGATAGTACATATTATCTTGAATTAGCAAGGATAAACAATTTAAACAGTGTTTTTGATATAAAGCCAGGTGATCAAATTTTGTTTCCCCCTATTAAAAAATAGATTATGCCTGTTATTCCTGGAAATGATATAGTGAATGGAACAGTTAGAAGTACTGTAAAAATAAATGGAGCAGTACTTGCTGATTCATATGGAGTGAGTGAAATAAATGTTTATCATTCAATTAATCAAATATCCTATGCTGAATTATCCATAACTGGTGAAGATCCCTCTTCTACTTTACCTTCTCAAGATGGCACTACCTTTAATCCAGGTAATACCATTATTATTTCAATTGCTTATGACAGTAATGCGGAAGTGACAATTTTTGATGGTCTCATCGTTCAACAAGGTATTGAATTAGCTAATAAATCTGCCTTGAAAATAAATTTACTTTGCAAACACAAACTGGTCACAGCAACCTATAATCGACAAGAAGAAGAATATCATGATAAAACGGACAGTAGTATAATTAAGTCAATCTTAACAGAGTATGGTGTTACAGCTTCGGTAGACTCTACTAGCATAACTTATGAAGTTCTTATTCAAAAATTAGCAACTGACTGGGATTTTGTTTGCTCTAGGGCCCAGCACAATGGATTTTTGATAACAATGGATGGCACATCTGTAAATGTAAAAAAACCAGTTTTCTCTAGTTCATCAGTACTAACAGTAGGTTTTGGTATTTCTATTCTTTCCTTTAAAGGTGAAGTGAGTGCTGAAAGACAGCCTCCAACACTAGATGCTTCTGGTTGGGATATAAAAACGATGGCTTTAATAAAGTCTAGCGCTACCGAACCTACTATAAATTCTCAAGGTAATTTAACCCCAAAAACTCTTTCTAGCAAATTAAGTCAAAAAGCTCTAAGTTTACTCTCTAACACGCTCATGACTACTGCTGATTTAAAAGCTTGGGCTGATGGTACTTTACTTAAACTAAGGCTTGCAGCAATTAAGGGAGAAGTTACCTATATAGGTAATTCAGTTGTTAAAACAGGTAATATTATAACCTTAGAAGGAGTTGGTGGAAAATTTAATGGTAGCGCCTTCGTTTCATCAGTTACACATCGAATAAAACTAGGAACTGGTTGGGAAACAATTGTTAAGTTTGGACTTGATGATGAATTTGTACATGAAAAAATAAACCTAAATTACCCTGCTGCCTCTGGTCAATTACCTGCTATTTCTGGTTTGCAAATAGGAAAGGTAAAACAACTTTCTAAAGACCCTCAATCACTAAACAGGATTTTAGTTATTTTACAAACCAATGCCACCACCAAGACGGGTGTATGGGCTAGGTATGCTAATTTTTATGCAACCAGTACAGCCGGCGCAGCATTTTTACCAGAAGTAGATGATGAAGTGGTAGTAGGATTTTTAGAAAATGACCCTAGAAATCCTGTTATTTTAGGTTCTCTTTATGGAAAAAATGCGCCAGCAAATGTTCCTGCTGATGATAAAAATTATATAAAAGAAATTCAAACAAAAGCCAAGTTAAAAATCAATTTCGATGATGAAAATAAAATCATCACAATTACTACACCTGGAAAAAATTTAATTACCTTCGATGACAAAGCAAAAGAAATTTCAATCAAAGATCAAAATAAAA
>Ga0114978_10003032_pt1 | contig 13814 bp, 7 predicted proteins | sample S_140212_EF_Meta_FD_87027 | JGI IMG/M metagenome (GOLD analysis project Ga0114978, IMG submission 87027) | Freshwater microbial communities from Lake Simoncouche, Canada to study carbon cycling - S_140212_EF_MetaG | ecosystem: Environmental > Aquatic > Freshwater > Lake | place: Lake...
CGTACTTCGCCGGCTCCCGTGTCATGCCTATCCCGTACTTCGTCGGCTCCCGTGTCATGCCTGTCCCGTACTTCGCTGGCTCCCGTGTAATGCCTGTCCCGTACTTCGCTGGCTCCCGTGTCATGCCTGTCCCGTACTTCGTGCGGGTCGCTGCGCGCGAAAAAAACAGCCCCGAGAACCCTTCGGTTCTCGGGGCTGTGCTATCGATGTGAGTTTCGTCACTCAGCCTTCGATCACGGGCAGGTTCCCCAGCTGCTGAGCAGGAGGGTGAGGTCGGCGCCGTCGACTGATCCCGAGCGGTCGATGTCCGCGCCGTTGGCGTTGGCGGTGGGCATTCCCCATGCCGCGAGCAGGGTCGCGAGGTCATCGCCGTTCACAGATCCGTCGAGGTTGATGTCGGCCGCACAGTGGCCCTCGCAGGTATCGAGGATGCCGTTGTGATTGCTGTCGAGCTGAGAGTCGAGCGCAATCTCGCAAGTATCGAGTTGGCCGTTCTGGTCGCAGTCGCCCGCAAACGGGTCGCTCTCGGCCAAAGCCTCCACGAAGGTCATGATGGGCTTGGCGCAACTTTCCGGACGACCGCCCGCACCGACCGCCGCCAGAGGCTTGCCGTCAGCAAGCGGGAGCGCGGGATGATCGAAGGGAGCCTGTTCGTCGCGAACGCGCTCGTCGGTCAGCGTGCGGAGGAAGGCCGCCAGCGCCGAGATGTGCGATTCCGACAGGCCCATCGCCTGCATGTCCGGAGCGAGATTGTCTGCGTTGGCCTCGTGGAAGTCGCCGCCGCGGTTGTAGAAGCGGATGACATCCTCGAGCGTGGCCGCGCCACCGTTGTGGAAGTACGGGCCGGTCAACTCGATGTTGCGCAGCGAGGGAACCTTAAACGCGCCCACGATGTGCGGCTCGACGCCGACGACCGCCGAGTGATCGCCGTATTCAGCGAGATTCGGATTGGTCTGCGCGCGAACCGCCGGTGAAAGCGCAACGCCGTTGGGGTGCGAACCACCGAGGCCCGCGTCCTCGGTCTGCGGACGGACGCCGATGTTGTCGAAGCCAGCTTCGAAGAGCACCGAAGGGGTAGCGCCGAGAGTTGCTCGGACGACGCCGTCGATCTGAAGCGTGTAGATCTCATCCTGGGGGAAGTCCTCGAGATCGATCTGTAGCGTCATCTTCGAGTCGACGATCTTGATGTCGACGATGAGCGCGGAGAACTCGCCGACCGTCGGCGCGGGAATGACCGTGTTCTCTTCAAGCGTCGATGGATAGTTGCGCCGCGCCCGCATGTTCATGTGCGCAACCACGGTGCCCTTGGCGTTGCAGAGGTCAATGCCCTTGCCGCGTAGACCGAAGTTCATCGCGTGAACGCTCGGCTCGAAGCCGGTCGGCGGCTCGCGGAAAGTGATCTCCGATTGGAAGACTTGCGCGAGGTTGTGCTCGGTGAGGATCGGCGATGGCGGGTAGATGCCGCCCGCGTAGCCGCCTTCCTTCGGGACATTGAGCGGATCGAGCGGACACGGATCCTTGCTATCGAGAATCCCGTCGTTGTCGTCGTCGGTGTCGGCGTTGTTGCCGATACCGTCGTGATCGCTGTCGAGCCAATCGCCCGAGTCGCTCGGGAACGCATCGACCAGATCAGGGACCAGATCGCCGTCGCTGTCGGACGCGCCCGGGAAGAGGCCGATGGCCGGCATATCCGGGCCTTCGCCACCTTCGCCTGCGTAGGTCGCGCCAGTGAACACGGCGCTCATGTGGCAGAGCTGACAATTGGTGCGCGGCAGCCGCGGATCCATGTTGAAGAAGAGGCGCGCGCCCATGAGCTCCTGCTCGGAGAGGAGTCCGGGCGCTCCGCCCATGACGCCGTCCTGCTCGATGAACTGGTCGTAGCGCGAATTGTCCGACACGAGCGAAGCTTCGTAGAGCTGCACGGCCAGACCGAAGAAGAGCGGCATGTTCGCGTCAGTCATGGTCGTTCCAGGAGCGACCTCGGTGGCGCCGCGCCATTCGGGAAGGAATGCCGCGTCGATCAACTGCGCGTAGGTCGAGTTGAGTCCGAGGTCGGGCCGCGCGTCGGCGCCGAGGATGCTGTCCGACGAGCTCACTTTTTGCGAGGCGAGCGCGTGCGTCGGGATGAGCTTGCGGGCAACATCGACCCAGCCGCGCCCGTGCGCAGCCATTTCAACATCATTGTTCACCGGACCGACCGCTTGCGATGCCAGCGACGCGTGGTCGATGGCGATCTGCGTTTGCGTGAGCCCGCCCGACTTGAGATCGCGCCGCCACACCCGCGCCGTCTGATCGACCGGGCCGAACGGATTCGCGCCGTTAAACCACGCGTTGGCGCGGCCATCCCAAAACTGACGGACATTGAACACCGCGTTGATGACCGACGGCGCATTGCGGCCAGTCAACTGTCGGTGTGCGACGCCCGCGCTGTCGATGAACACAGGCTCCTGAACATGGGTGCAATTCTCTCCGCCGAGCCCATCGAGGCCGTTGAAGACCTCGCGCATCACGCCTGCGGATCCCGCAACATCGTTGATGCTCTGCAAGCGCTTGCTGAAGCGGTTCTGCGTGTCGGCGAACTTCGTGAGTGGGAACAGCGACGCAACCGCGCGCTTGCCAGGCTCGATGCCCGCGGCAAACGCGCCGTCGGCTCCAGGATGAAAGATGTTCTTGGTGCGCGAATCGACGCCAGCCTGGTGATGGCAGGTCGCACACGCGGTCTCGCCATCGCTACCGAGGCGGACATCCCAGAAGAGCGCCTTGCCGAGGCGAACCGCGGCCGCGTGATCGGCGACATACTCGCTGATCGTCGATGGCTCGGGGATTTGGATTGTTTTGAGTGACGGTTCGAGATGGTTCTGCGCGAACGCTGAACCGGAAAAAGCAAGGCCAACCGCAGCTGCCAAGCCTGCGCGTACGCGCGTATCAAAATGAAACATCATTGCCACCTCTGGCGTCGATGAAAGAAAGGATGTGCAGGCCCCCGGGACGAGCGGATTGCCGCGACGACCCGCGAGACGACGCGAGCCGTAAGAACCATGCGCCGTAATTCGTGAAGTGCAAGGCAACAGCGGAAGTCAATCTGATTTATCGTCTTCAACGCAACGCGTTTGGCAGCGTGGTGAAAGGCAAACGCCCCGGCGACCATGCGGTCGTCGGGGCGTTGAGATCGAAATGATTGTTGCGCGCTTCGCTTGAGTGTGTCCGCTTAAGGGCACGCGCCCCAGCTGCCGAGCATCAGCGCAAGATCGCCGCCGTCGACAAAGCCTGAGCCGTCGATGTCCGCGCCGTTGGCGCTTGCCGCAGGAGATCCCCACGCCGCGAGCACGAGCGTCAGATCGTCGCCGCCCACCAACGCGTCGTGCGTGATGTCGGCGGGACAGGCGCGCGGCTCGCACGCATCGATCAGACCGTTGTGATTGCGGTCGACATTCGCGCTGTTGCGCTCGAGTTCGCAGGTGTCGATCAGTCCGTTGCGATCGCAGTCGCCCACCCACGGATCGGCGATCAGTAGATTCTGCGCGAAGGTGCGCACGGCAGGTGCACATCCAGCAGCGCGACCTTCCGTGCCGATTGCGGGAACCTGTCCGCCCTCGGGCAATGTCAGCGCGGGATGATCGAACGGCGCGCGTTCGTCGCGCACTCGCTCGTCGGTCAGCGTACGCAGGAACGCCGCGAGGTCACTGATGTGTCCTTCGTTGAGATCCATGGCCAGCATCGCGGGCGCAAGGTCGATCTTGTTCTGCGAGTGGAAGTCGCCGCCGCGGTTGTAAAGGCGGATGACATCCTCGAGCGTTGCCGCGCCACCGTTGTGGAAGTACGGCCCAGTCAACTCAACATTGCGAAGCGACGGTGTCTTGAAGGAGCCGTTGACATGGGGCGTCAGCGAGCCGCCGTTCCATAGTTGCCCGAATTCAGGCAGGAAACTGCTTGTGTAGAGCCGGCGCGAGACGGCGAGCGGCGTGCCATTGGGATGTGTCCCGCCAACACCGATGTCTTCGGTGGTTGGTCGCACGCCAATGTTGTAGAAACCTTCGTCGTACATAGTCAGCGGCATGGAGCTGAGCGTGCCTCGATCGACGCCGTCGATGGTGACGCGGTAGTTTCCGAGCGGGAAGTTGAAGAGCGAGATCGAGAGCGACAGCTTGCAGTTGACAGTGCGTGCGTCGATCAGCAGCGCAGCGGTCGGGCCAAGTGAGGGAGCTGGCACCGCGGGGGCGAAGATGAAGTTGCAGGGGAAGACGGAGCGCGGCAGCATGGGTGCGCTGACCGCGAGTTTGCCAGATGGGTCGTAGACGCGAATTCCCTCGCCAGTCAGGGTGAAGTTCAGCGGACGCACCGATGGCTCGAAGCCGAGCGGCGGTTCTTGGAACATCATCGTGCGCTTGAGCATTCCCGAGAGGTCAGTCATGAACGCGATCGGCGGCGGCGCGAATTCCGCGTTCGGATTCACCGGCGCTCCTTCGGGCACATTCAGCGGATCGAGCGGGAACGGGTCGACTGCGTCGAGCAGGCCGTCGTTGTCATCGTCAGGATCAGCGTTGTTGCCGATGTGGTCGTGATCGGTGTCGAGCCATTCAGTCGGGTCGGTGGGAAAGTCGTCGATGATGTCGGGGTAACCGTCGCCGTCGGAATCAACCGCGCCGGGAAATGCGCCCGCGCCGTTCTGTCCGCCGCCGCCGCCGACCTTGCCCGCATAGGTGGCTACCGAGAAGAGCGAGCTGATGTGGCAGGCGCGGCAGTTGGTCTCGGGCAGCGTTGGATCGAGATTAAAGAAGAGCCGCATTCCGCGGAGTTCCTGATTCGACATGAGACCTTCGCCACCGCCGTTGGGTCCGTCGCGCTCGATCCACTGGTCGTAGCGCGAGTCGTTGGACACGAGGGTCGCTTCGTACTCCTGAATCGCCATGCCGAAGAAGAGCGACATGTTTGCCTCAGTCATCGATACGCCTGGAGAAACCTGGACATTCGAGCGCCACTGGGGCAGAAACGCGGCGTTGATCATCTCGTCGTAGCGCAGTGTGAGCCCAAAGTCGGGCGCGGCATATGTGCCGAGGATGCTGTCGCTCGGACTGACCTTCTGGGTTGAGAGCGCCTTGGTTGAGAGCAGCTTGCGCGCCACATCAACCCAGCCGCGTCCGTGCGCGGCCATCTCGACATCGTTGTTCACTGGTCCGACCGCCTGCGACGCGAGCGATGCATGATCAATGTTGATCTGCACTTGGCTCGGCACACCTGTCTTCGGGTTCAACTTCCAGACCCGCGCGCCAGTATCGACGGGACCGAACGGGTTCGCTCCGTTGAACCACGCGTTGGCGCGGCCATCCCAGAACTGGCGCACATAGAAGATCGCATTGATGATCGATGGCGCGTTTCGGGCGGTCACTTGACGAAACGCCTGGCCGTTGGCGGTGAAGGTCGGTTCGTGCTGCTCTTCGCAACCCTCGGTCAAGTCGCCGTTCAGGCCGAGGAATGCCTCGCGCATGACGCCTTGCGAACCAGCGACATCATCGATGTTGCGCAGAACCGAACTGAATCGGTTGGCGGGATTGGCGAAGCGCATGGTGGGAAAGATCGACGAGGGGACCTTTGCGCCCGGAATCACGCTGCCCGAAAACGCGGCATTGAAGCCAGGATGCATGGTGTTGACCACGCGCGGATCGGCGCCAGCTTGATGATGGCAGGTAGCGCATGCGGACTGGCCATCGCTTCCGAGACGGACATCCCAGAAGAGCGCCTTGCCGAGCCGAGCAGCAGCATCGCGGTCGGCGATGTAGTCGTTGATTGTGGTGGGAGTGGGAACGGGGAGCGTCTTGAGCGATGGCTCAAAGACGCTCAATCCATCAGCCTGTGCGCTGCAATCGGCACAAGTGAAAACGCTCAACACGGTCGTGAGACAAGCGCTAGCCACAGCGCAAATGGGACGAAACATAAGGCACCTCCGGCGTCAATATGGCGACGATCGCTCTGCAGAAAGGGACGACTCCCCGCGGAGCGGCTGCTGCAAGTACTGCAGAGGCCACGACAAACTTGGCCTGTGATGGGCGCGAGTCAAGCAGGCATCGCCTACTTTGTCGATACAACCCCGACAATCGACACAGGCGCCGCGCAGATTGTCGATAAGGCGCGAGTTGTTCAGAGCGGGGCTTGCGAAGAGGCTTGCGATGGGGCTTGCGAAGATGGCCCCACTGGCTGATAGCCGGGAATCGCGCGCGCAGGATGGGGCTCGACTCGTTCGAGTGCGGCGATGTGCGGTCGCTGTCCTGGCGGGTAGAGCGAGATCACGCTGCGCGCCGTGACCACGGGATTCGAGAGCGCGGGGCACGAGCTCCACTTATCGAGCTTGTGGTTGCCGAAGCGCACCATGCCAGTGTGGCCGACGCGGTTGTTGTCGATCTCTTCATTCACATCCATGAAGCCGAAGCCCCAGCGGATGTCCTTCATCACGCTCTCGGATGCAGTCAGGAAGGTCCAGCCCGGCCGCCCGTAAAGCCCGCGCGCTTCCATGTATTCCTTCATTTGCGCCGGCGAATCCTCGGCCAGCGAGAAGGAGTAGAAGCGCACCGGCTTACCCATGACCGGAGTCAGGATGTCGTAGGCCTGCGCCATCTTGCTGGTCATGTCCGCGCAGATTCCCTTGCAATTCACATACATAAAGGTGGCGGCGAAGATCTGACCTTCGATGAGGTCGTCTTGGTAGCGCACGACATTTCCGTCCTGATCCCGCAGGATGTGATTGCGAAACGCGCGCGTTCCGTCGGGCTGCATGATGCAGGCGCCAGGTCGGTCTTCGAAGCGGGGATCGACGCTATCCACGGCGATGGCACTCGGCTTCGCAGTGACGGCGGACGCACAACCTCCGAGCAGCGCCGCTCCAGGAAGCAGCAGCGAGGCGATCGCGCGGCGGCGATCCATCGCTCGGCTCGCGGTGATTTCGGGATCGCCGTCGGAGTTGTTGGCGTGATTTCCAGCGTCGTTGGACAATGACATCGTTTCAGCCTCGCGTTGATCGACACAGGACAATCAGAAACACGGTCATGAGATACACGGTCATGAGATACACGGTCATGAGATACACGGGATGTTTTGACTGCGCGCAATCGGGGAACGAGTTTCCGTCGCGCAGCGTGTGGCTCGGTCGTATGACTGTGATCGCGTTTGGATCAAGCTCCAAGTTTATCACGCAACTTGCTGAAATACGCTTTGATTACTGTATTTTCGGACCACTTGCATCGGTGTGCGCTGCGCGTTGTTTTTTGAAATGCCAACGCCGTGGATGACCTCCGTGTCCGTTGATCGGACTGGACTTGGTCATCCACGGCGTGGCTGATCAGTACTTGTTTAGAGTCGCGACGCGAGGGTCGCGGTCAACGGCTTCGCCGGTGTCCAGTTCTTCATCGGGTAAGAAGGCGTTGCGATCTTGGATGCAATGCCCGCCAGTTGCGGTCGCTCGTTCGATGGAAAGAGTCGAACGACGAGACGCGCGGTAGATTCCGGGCTTCCTTGCGCTGGGCATGCGGCCCACTTGTCGAGTTTGTGATTGCAGAAGCGCACCATGCCAGTGTGTCCCGCAAGATTCTTATCAGTTTCTTCGTTGGGATCGCCGAAGCCGAAGGCCCAGCGAATGTCTGCGATCGCCTCGCTCGATCCCGTGAAGAATCGCCAGCCAGGGAGGTTGTCGATGCCATGGGCCTGCATGAAGGCCTTCATTTCAGCGGGCGAGTCGCCAGCAAGCGAGAACATGTAGAAGTTGACCGGCTTGCCCATGATGGGCTTCATCAGCTGGTAGGACTTCTTCATTTGCTCGGTCATGTCGCTGCAGATGCCCTTGCATTTGGCGTACTGGAATGTCGCGCCGAAGACCTTGCCTTCGACGAGATCATCCTGGAAACGCACTTTGACGCCGTTCTGGTCGACGAGTTCGTGATTACGGAACGCGCGTGTTCCATCGGCGCGAAGGGCGAACGCGCCTCGGCCTTCTGGAATCGTGACCTTGGGTGCGGCGGCGGTGGTGAGCCCGCGGGTGCAGCCTCCCAAGAGGAGACCTACGGCCGGGAAGAGGAGGCCGCCCAGGGCGGCACGGCGTGAGAAATTTTTCGCATCAACGGTCTTGTTGTGTTCGGTCTGTTGCAGAGTTGCCATCGGTTGTTCCTTCCACGCAGGGGCGCGGGTGCCATCGGTCGACCTTCTTCCCAACCGCGCGTGCCGGAAAGGCGCTGCGCGGCTGGGAAGCAAGGAGTGGTGTTTGGATGTAGTTGGACGGTCGGACGATCTCTCAGATCACGCTTCCATGTCCCAGCGGAACATCATGGCGTGATCCTCGTGGATCAAGTTGTGGCAGTGCATCGGGTACCGACCGATCCAGTCGCGGAACTTGATGTACACGGAGATTTCGTCTCCCGGATACAGCGGGTGCGCGTCCTTGCGGCCCTGAATCGTGGTGCCCTCGACGGACTTGCCGTTGAGCGACAAGTAGCGAGGTTCCTCCACATGGTTGTGCACAGGGTGAGCCCATCCACCCGCCGTGCTGAAGTTCCAGATCTCCGCGGTTCCGTGCTTGCAGAGCGCGTCGCAGCGGTTCTCATCGAAGAGCTGTCCGTTGACGGTCCACATGCCGTTGGTTCGGTTGAAGTGCCAATTGCGCGTGCGCGCCACCGGCAAGTTCATCTCGGGCAACTGGCGTAGCGTGGTGGGGACGCGGCTGTTGTCGACCACGCCCGTTGCCGGACGGATGATCAACTTGAGCAGCTTCGGTGCCTGAGACATCGGCACGGTGTTGCCGGTGGGTCCGCGACCGTTGACCTGCTCCGCGCGGTTGACGAGGTAGATTTCCGTCGTCGAAGCGGGGAGCTGGCTGAAGTCGATGACGATGTCGGCGCGTTCGGCGACTCCGAGCTTCACATGCTGCAGCTCCATCGGCGTCGTGATCATGTTCCCGTCGTTGGCGATGTACTGGAATGTCATGCCGTTGGAGAACCAAACATCGTGGAAGCGGGAGATGCCGCTGTTGAGGATGCGGAAGCGGTACTTGCGGCGCTCGACCTCGAAGTAAGGTTGCACGCGGCCGTTCACCAGATTCTTGTCGCCGAGCAGACCGTCCATGTTGAGGGAGTCGTAGAGCAACATGCCGTTCTGGTCATAGTTGCGGTCGGCGAGGACGATCGGAATGTCGTAGCGGTTCTTGACGCGCTTGCCGTCGGGAACGCCGCTCGGGAGGCGGAAGGCCTCTGGATTCGTATCGTTCTCGTTGCCGCTGTCGAGGTTGTCGAACAGCAGGAAGAAGCCCGCGAGGCCGCGATACACATTCGCGCCAGTGAAGTCGTGGCAGTGATCGTGGTAGAAGAGCGTGCCCTTGGCCTCACGCGGGTCAGGAAGACCGGTCGTGGTGTCGGTGGAGCAGACATTCGCCCAGTGATGGTCGTGATAGTTTCCAGGGCTGAAGTAGTCCCATGGACCGCCGTCGGATTGCGGGGCGTGGTTGCCATTGTGGACATGGGTAATGACATCGCAGCTGCCGTAGGCCGGCATCACTGCGGGCATGCAGTTCTCGAACCGCGTGATCACGGGGCGCCCATAGCGCATCATGAAAGTCGGCCCAGGCGCACTGCCGTTGTAGGTCGTGTGCGGGCAGAATGCCAACTGTGGGTGCGCGCAGTGAAGCGCCTCGCAGACCTTGATGTTGTACTGATGCGCCGCAGGGAACTCGTCGTAGCGCTGAAAATTGCTGAGTTCCGGCAGCGGGTCGAGCTGCGCGAACGCAGGCAGCGGCGTCGCATACTCGGCAAACGCGAGCGGCTGCGACCACGGGGTCGTGTACGGGCTCGTGGGAACATCCGCGAGTCGCATGTGGTTGAACTTGGTGTTGATGAAGAACGCACCGCTCGTCAGCGCGCTTCCCTTGAGGAAGCGGCGACGGCTGAAGGCGCTGCCAAAGATTCGATTACTCATGCGTCACCTCGGGGGTTGAGGGCGCGAGCATTGAATCAACCGATAAATCAAAAGCGATTTGACCTGAAGACAGGCGCACACCATGCGACGAATACATGGGGGACACTCCAATATGTTGAACATCGCATCTGAGCGGGGACGACCTGCCGGCATGCGATGTGGTGTATCGATGCTGCGATGTTCGCACTCATGATTGACCGAGATTCGTTGGATGCAAGCAGAATCGAGCGAATCTTTGCGGTCCCGCGCAACTACGGATAAAAATGTCTGCGATGAGCCTGAGCCACACGGCGTACTGAGCGGAGATTCGGGCGATTCTTTCGTCGGGTCTCGGCGATGCGCGCGAACTCACCATCGAGCTTGGAGTTAAGTAGTTTTTTCTCGTCGAGAAACTAGCTTATCCCTGCGCCAATGCATGTGATTCACACCGAGAGAGCGTTGATGTGGCGGTGAGATACATCCGACTTCGCGCAAGGTCGTTGTTGCCTGGCGACATGGTTCGAGCCGGTGATCGTGGAGCCGCGTGCCAGCGCTCAGCCCGTTCAGCAGGTTCATTCAAAGTCGACGCGCTCTCGGACCATCGGCGCAAACACGGTCGCGATCGAGACACCTATTTTTTCGATGTCGATTTCGAGGAGTGTCTCGGCAGTAACTTCTGCGTTAGATTTTCCGCCATGAAGTCGCTTCGAATCGTCGTCACCGTCGCCCTTGCCCTCGCTTTCGCCATGTTTGCGCTCGCGTCGCGCGCGATGGCGACGGATATCTACAGCACATCTTTCGACAAGTATGGGACAGGCACGCTCTCTGGTCAGCTGGCGTGGACTGGCGTTGCGGGGACATGGGCGGTGAGCGGCGCGATGAACTCTCCGCAGATCGCGGCCAATGTGATCGGCGCGGGCGTGGATCCGGGAATCAGCCCAGTCGGTGGCAACGGTCGCATGGTGCGCATTTGCACTGAACGCTTTCTCAACGGACGCACCAAGGCGTGGCTTGATCTGGCGAACAGCGGAAAGTGGTCGGCGGCGAGTGCGGGCGGCAACGGCGTTCTCGAGACGCGAGTCAAGCTGTACATCCCCAGCGGGCAGGCATTGGCGTCGACATTCGGCGTGATGATCTCGCGGAGTTCGTTTGAGACATCGGGAGGATTTCTGGTCAGCGCGCAGACGGGCGCGATCTCGCTGCTCAATAGCGGTTACGCCCCGACGAACCGCGTGGCGACGGGCGCGAGCGTTGCGTTGGATGCGTGGAACGACTTCGTCTACCGCTGGACCGTTGCGACGGGCCTGGGCGAACTGAAGGTCAACGGCGTGTCCGTGGCAACGCACACGACAACGCTGTTCGGCGGCATCTACGCGTCGAACCTCTTCTCCACGACCGATGCGACTCCTGGCACGCTGAACGCTTTTGGATACTTCGACGACTTCTCGGTCGCCGCGGTGGCGCCCTCGGTGCCGTGCGCTGCGGACTTGAATCACGACGCAACGCGGGACGCACTCGATCTCGCGGTGCTTCTGGGCGGATGGGGCACCTCGAGCGGCGACGCGAATGCTGATGGAACGACCGACGCGCTTGACCTGGCGGTGCTCCTGGGCGGGTGGGGCGCGTGTCCATGAGTCGAGATCCGAATCGGGGACAGGCATGACATGGGCCAAGCTCGAGCCTGGGCGAATCGGGGACAGGCATGATTCGAGTCGAGATCCGAATCGGGGACAGGCATGACATGGGCCAAACTCGAGCCTGGGCGAATCGGGGACAGGCATGACATGGGCCAAGCTCGAGCCGGCCGAATCGGGGACAGGCATGATCAAACCCAACCAGCAAAAAGGAACACGCCCCCAGCATCAAGCCGAGGGCGTGTTCGATTGCAGGTCGAACCATCGTCCGCGTGTTACGGGCAGGGGCCCCACGAGCTGAGCATCGCCGAAAGATCGGTCGCATTGGTGGTGCCATCGCCATTCACATCGCCCGAGGGCGTTCCCCAACCACCGAGGAGCGTGGCGAGGTCAGGCGCGCTCACGCTGCCGTTCTGATCAAGATCTGCAGGGCAGGCTGGCGGCGGCGGCGCGGACGGCCCAACGCGGCCCTTGGTGTCGGACAAGAAGCGCGACGGTTTCGTCGGTCCCGCCGCGGTCCCGTTGGCGTAGTTGCCAAAGGTGTAGTTGGTGAACACGCCTGTGTCGCTGAACATGCCGAAGCCGATCCATGAAGCGCCGACGCCCGGTGCGTACACGATGCGCGGGCCGCTGTTGCCCGCGAGGGTGGCGGTATCACCGAGCATGCGCGCAGCGACGAAGTACCCGCCAAGGCCAGCGTTGACGACATTGTCGGTGTTTAGCGGAACCTCAGGACGCGTCGCCGGATTCAGCCACTGCCACGCCACCCGCTCGGTGAACGCGATGCTCGAGGGCGCGAGGTTGAAGCTCTGCGAAGCGATCACCGTGCCCGGCGTGTACGCAACGCCGTCCCAAATCATCGTCACCAGCGCGAGCTCGACGCCGACGGCCAGAGCCGGAGTCGCCACGCTTCCTGCACGATAAATTCCCATGATGACTTCGCTCGGGGCCAGCACATCGCCCGCAACCGCTGGGACGAAGCAGTTGGTGTAGAACCATTTCGAGCCGATGCCGTCGAGGTTGTCGGTCGGCTTCCAATAAGTGGTGTGCTCAAATGAATCGCCGAAGCGCAGTTCGGACGAGACCACCGAATCGGTCACCAATCCGTTCGCGTTCACCACGAAGCGTGCGGGATTGTCACGCAGCGCGCCCGTGGTGGCGTCGGCCGTTTGACCAAACCAGAAGTTTGAACCGAACACGCCAGTCAGCGCGTTATAGATTCCGAAGTTGTTCACCGCGCGACCGACGGTCGGCTCGTTCACCACACGCCAGCCATTGGCAGTGTTGGCATAGTTTGGTCCGGTGAAACGCACGCCAACCCAGAAGCCGCCATAGCCGTTGAGCCCTTGCGTCTGCGTCTGCAGGTTCACGATGGGACGCAGCGCCAGATCGGCATCGCCCCACGAGAAACTGACCGTCTGTGTGAATGCAGTCGTCGACGCCGCGAGCTCCTGATTGAAAGTCGCGACGGTGGTGCCGCGTCCGTAAGCAAGTCCGTCGAACGTCATCTCAACGACCGTCACCTCGATGCCAACGGCGGGAGCGGGTGCAGCGGCAGTGCCGACGCGGCGAATGCCGACGCTCAGTTGGTTGAGCCGCAGGTGCGATCCGCCCGACGCGAACACATAGCAGTCTTCGTAGGCCACCGAGTCGGGGCCATAGGTCGCGGAACTGTTGAGGTTGTAGCGGGTGCCGGTTTCGGTTCCCGAGGTGAAGACCGGCGGATCGAGCTGTGCTCTGGCCGTGGCGGTCACACCGAAGAGACTCGTCATGGCAAGTGCGAGCGCGGTTGCAATGGATCGTCGATCGATCATGTTTCGTTCTCCTGAAATGCGATGTTCCATGCGATGTTCCATGCGGTGAATCAACGGGATTCATCGAAGATCTGCGGAGATTACCTTTGCAGGCCTGATGCGGGGGACGCGGCGCAGCAATTCGAGGTAACGCATTCGCGCGGGCAAGGCGCGCGGACGATTCGCGATCCATGCGCGATCCATGCGCGACCATGGCGCGACCATGGCGCGATCAAGGCACGCTGCTGAAGACGCGGAATTCATGCTCGATGCAACGCGCCTCAGCGCAGCGTCTTAGGCGCCGCGCGTACACGCTGACTAGGCCGGATCGAAGCCGTTGCGCAATATCGCTGCGCCTCCTGCGGGTGCAGCGCAAACCCCGCGCAAACCCCGCGCAAACCCAGCGCAAACCCCGCATCGTGCCATCACGCCGTTTCAACAAATGCGGTGTTACGCAGGA
>Ga0114978_10003035_pt1 | contig 13807 bp, 13 predicted proteins | sample S_140212_EF_Meta_FD_87027 | JGI IMG/M metagenome (GOLD analysis project Ga0114978, IMG submission 87027) | Freshwater microbial communities from Lake Simoncouche, Canada to study carbon cycling - S_140212_EF_MetaG | ecosystem: Environmental > Aquatic > Freshwater > Lake | place: Lake...
AGGAATGCGTAAAAGTCATCTACATTCTTGCTGTCTTTGATCTTGTCCCAATCAGCCTTTTGAATCTCAAATTGTTTATCTGCTGATTCTTTTCTGAGTCGGGCTTCTAATTCAGCTTGTGCCCTAGCTTGCTCTAGGTCTTTGAGTCTTTGTACTTCAGCTAGCTTGGCTCGATCCAGCGCCTGGGTGGCTTCTTGCGCCTTCTTCTTTTCTGCCTCGGCAGCTATAGCCATTTGCTTCTCTCTTTCCTTTGCTTCAGCCTCAGCCCTCATTCTGGCTTGTTCCGCCTCCTGTGCCTTTCGCTTTTGCTCTTCGGCAGCTAATGCCAGTTGACGCTCCCTATCTCTTGATTCGGCTTCTGCCTTTTGTCTTTCTTGTATTTCTTTGATCTTTTGAGCTTCAGCCAGTTTTTGGCGTTCAAGCTCCCTTTGTTGGGCGATCTCTATGTCTCTTTGCCTTTGAATCTCTGCTTCTTGCTGTCTTCGTTTTTGCTCCTGAGCCAGTCTGATCTTCTCTTGCTCTTTTTGTTGGGCAATTTCAATCTCTCTCTTTTTAGCGGCTTCTACCTCTGCTCTAAGTCGTTCTTCCTTCTCTTTAGCTTCTCGGGCTTCCCTGATCAAGTCTTCTGGGTTGAATGTGTGCTTTACACCGTCATTGAAAGCAAAGTCGTCCTCTAAGCTACTTGAGTCCCAAGGTATCTGACGACCTTGGCTCTTTTGTCTTACTTGAAGTCTGACTCTTTTGAAGACATCCTCAATACGTGCTGGCTTTTGTAGTTCTTTGATCAGAAACTCTGTGAACAAACCATTACCACTGGACACATCTCCATCTTCAGCCACATTTCCTGGACTAGTAGCAAATGCCAAATAGGTGCCAGGCGGAGCATCCAATTGAGCCAACCCCTTACCACTAGCTTTGTCAGCAAATGGGTTATCCCTACAGGCATCTAGCACAATGATATTCATCCGAGTGTTGGCGTTTTTGAAAGTGGTGATCACTCGCTCAATGTCAATGGTCTGTTTTGGTACGTCAGCTGATGAATTTAGTTTGGCATCTACAGGGACCATGTAGTTGCGCCAATCGAGTTGTAGTCCATGACCAGCGTAATAAAGCATTGCCACAGCCTGCTGCCCTTTCAACTGATCCTTCATCTGATCAATTGCCCGCTCCATGGATGCTTTGTCCCCATCAATGACATCAAAGACCTTGAAACCCAATTTCTTCATGATGTTCGCAATGGACCTGGCATCATTGGTGGAATTGGCAAGAACTGGTACGTTTACATACGCGGCATTGCCAATAATCAGTGCTACTCGAACATCAAGGGGAGCTTGAGCTACAACACCAAAGCTAGCCAGAGAAACTGCCAATAGTGCTGGTTTGATCAGATTTAGACGATCAAGTACTTGCATGTTAAATTTCGCAAGCAAGTGATATGTAGCAGATGTCTTCAACTTGGGCTCCAATACCTTGATCAGAATGATTATATTGACCCAATATTAAACACGATGAATGATTAACAACTAATTTCGACAACTCAATTGTTAAGGGGAAATTGAATTGGCTCCAAATTTTAATAGGTAACTATTTTGTTTGCTTTATTGAAAGCTCAAAACAAGCTAGATCAACGATATTTTGTGCAACGACTGTGCAACGCCAAAAGGGGCACAAAAAAGCCCTCCAGAAGATGGTGACCTCTGGAAGGCGCATGGATACTTGGTGCCCGAAACCGGAATCGAACCGGTACGCCCGCTATTAACGAAGCGGCGGATTTTAAGTCCGCTGTGTCTACCAATTTCACCACTCGGGCGTGCTGACATTATATATTAGGAACTATCCCTTTATATTCAGTCAACAAGGTCCTGTAAATGAGTGCAACTTATCCTGCAATCAATGCCTGAGCGCAAGCTTTTGTTGTATCTGAATCAAGGTCATTGGCGCCAGGAAATTTCCCCCATCCACCTTTTTCTATGAAGGTACCCCGAGCCCATTCATCGGCTTTTTTGAGCTCAACCATGTTCTCTTTGAATTTAGAGTCTTTTTTAAACATATCTATACATACTGGGGTCATGGCCACTTTTAATGCGGCAGCGACCTTATGATTGGCATACTCATCAGTTTTACCCTGTGTCTTCCAACCGCCCCAACCAAAACCAAATACAGTAATCATCACAGCACCGGCAACAGCGCCCCAAATAGCATTTTCCGTATAAGCAGGAAATTTAATCAAAATTGTCTTTCATAAACGGATCAAACCTTCCGATGTAGGTACTCTAATGTAAGGCTTAATTCTCGTCTCAGGTAAAGCATTCACTTTTAATTAATAACCCAAGGCCAAACCTGTATTCCTTCTTGGGTCATTCGCACCAAAAAGGGCAGAACTATTGGGCTTGATTTCGCTTAACCTGGATCCACCCACCATGATTGCCGCCAAATGATTGGCCAGGCGAGAGGGCTTAATGGTGTAGCCCCACTCTCTTAATTTGTCTTGTGTATCGGCAGAAATTGCATATTCTTCCGCAAATACAACATCCGGTACCCATTGATGATGATACCTAGGCGCATCAACGGCCTCTTGGATATTCATATCGTAGTCAATGGTATTGATCAAAGTTTGAAGAACGGCCGTAATGATACGACTTCCCCCCGGTGTTCCTAAAACCATCGCCACACGACCGTCTTTCAGCACAATTGTTGGACTCATAGATGACAAAGGTCGCTTTGAGGCTTGAATCTGATTGACCCGTCCTTGCAACAACTGGTAATGATTTACCTCACCAAGTTTGACAGTGAAGTCGTCCATTTCATTGTTCAGCAAAAAACCCGTACCCTTGGCCATAACCCTTGCGCCAAACCAATCATTCAATGTATAGGTCATAGATACTGCATTACCTGACTGGTCCACAATGGAGAAATGAGTTGTATTTTCACCCTCATTGACAAAACGAGATGGCAACAATTGGTTAGAGGGAGTTGCAGTCATCGGTTTGATATCATTTCGCAATTTTTCTATACGCGCAGGACTCAGTATCTCCGCAATGGGATTGTCGTGAAACCCAGGGTCACCAAGAAGAGTATTTCTATCCACATAGCCTCTTCGGATCGCCTCAATTTGATAGTGCAATGATTGCGCAGAATGGTAACCCCACTCTTTCAAAGGATACGGCTCAAGAATTTTTAGAATTTCACAAATGATCACACCACCAGAGCTTGGTGGAGGCGCAGAGAGAATTCGGTACCCACGATAATTACATTCAATCGGTTTGAATTCCCTTGTTTGATAAGCCGCCAAATCCTCAAGAGTGATAAGACCCCCGCCAGACAAACTCGCTTTTGAGATCAGTTGTGCTGTTTGCCCTTGATAAAAATCGAATTCGCCTTTTAGTTGGATTCTCTTGAGTGTGCTTGCCAATTGCTTTTGTACCAACCGCTCACCAACTTGAAACGGCTTCTTGCCTTTTAAAAATATAATGGATGCATCTGAATCTTTTTTAAAATCTTCGGTGGCCACCTCCAGCATGCTCACATCGCCGGACTGCAATACAAAACCTTTTTCCGCCAAGGCAATGGCTGGCGCAAGCAAATCCTTTCTCGTCATGCTGCCATATTTCTTTCGCGCATACTCCAATCCTGAAACCGTTCCTGGAACTCCCACAGCTAAGTGCCCCCTCGTACTCAAGTCCTTGATGACTTGACCTTCAGCATTGAGGTACATATTGACTGAGGACGCCAATGGTGCAGCTTCCCTAAAGTCTAAAAATGTCTCTATTCCGCCACTAAGCTTGATGGTCATGAATCCACCTCCGCCCAGATTACCCGCGGCTGGATAGACCACTGCCAAAGCATAGGCGACAGCGACTGCAGCATCTACAGAATTTCCACCTCTTTTAAGAATTTCAACACCCACTTTTGTAGCCAAGTGCTGTGCGCTGACGACCATTGCTCGAGGACTTTGCACGGGAGCAAGTGAAGCCGCCCACAGCGCATGGCTCAGCCATATTGACAAAAATGTCAGACCGACTGTTCTGGAACAAAAAATAATCCGTTTTTTTCTAAGCATTCAAATATAAATCCCGCATGTTTTATGACTTGACAATCAAAATTTAATCACACTCGATGCTATCAGGTCTTCCCCTAGTCTAAGATAATTTAAAAGCTTGTTACCCTTGGTCATTTAAAAACCATTGAAAACAATATTTTTATATGAACTCTCGCTTTATTTTCATCCTTTCTCTCTTTTTTATTTTGTTTTCCAACGGCTACACCTACGCACAAGATGGCTCTAAATTATTCAATACTTTTTGCGCAACCTGCCATATGGATGACTCTCAATCCAGAGCGCCTACTTTAAACACCCTCAAACAACTCAATCCAGAGCATGTCTTATCCGCACTTGAAAAAGGCTCGATGGTCAAAGTGGGCTCGGAGCGTAGCCGAAAAGAGCGTATCGCATTGGCTGAGTTTGTCACAGGCAAAGTCTACGATCCTAGCAGTCAAGACCTCATAGCTGCCAATGCTTATTGCAGCCCAATCAATTCAACTCCCCCAAAAGCGAACAAATCACTGAGTTGGGACAGTTGGGGGGCCAACAATGAAAACACACGATTTCAAAATTCAAAAGACTCAGCTTTAAATCTTCAAACTATTCAAAAATTGAAACTGAAATGGTCATTTGGTTTTCCTGGTGCTGCTTCGGCGAGTACTCAACCTGTTGTCAATGGAGGTCGTGTCTTTGTTGGGAGTTGGGAGGGCGATGTCTTTTCTCTTGATATGTCAACGGGGTGCATATATTGGCGCATAGAAGCCGAGGCTGGGGTGAGGGCGGGTTTGCTGATTGATGAAAAGTCCTCAACACTCTATTTTGCTGATTTAGCAGCCAATGTCTACGCAGTCGATGCAAAAAGCGGTCAGATATTTTGGAAATCAAAAGTGGACTCACACCCCCTAGCGCGCATCAGCGGGGGTCCTAAATTGCATGATGGTCTTATATATATTCCTGTTTCTTCAAGAGAGGAGTCAATGGCTGGTGATCCTCGATACCCTTGCTGTCGTTTTCGTGGAAGCATTGTTGCGCTCGACCAAAAATCAGGCCTTCAATCTTGGAAAACTTATTTGATTGATAAGCCAGCTGAACCCAAAGGTAACAATGCAGCAGGGGTCTCTACTTTTGGGCCTGCAGGTGTGGCCATATGGAACTCACCGGCCATCGATGTCAAGAGAAATGCGATGTATATTGGCACGGGAAACTCCTATACCTCTCCCAATGCAGATCTATCTGATTCAATTGTGGCCTTGGATCTGAAAAGTGGACAAATAATCTGGTCTCAGCAATTCACACCCAACGATATGTGGAATGGAAGTTGTCCCAGTACAGCCGCCAACCACAGCAACTGCGCAAATTTAGATGCGCCAGATTTTGATTTTTCTGCGCCCCCCATGATCGTTCAAACCCGTGCCGGTGAACGCATCATCGCAAGCCAAAAATCTGGCATCATCTACAGCTTGAATCCCAGTCAAAAGGGTCAACTCGTTTGGCAGAAAAAAGTGGGGGTTGGAGGAACATCCGGAGGCATTATGTTTGGCTCTGCAGCGGATGAGCATGCGATATATGCAGCGCTTTCAGATGCCACTCGCACAGGCAACAAGCTTGACCCCAACTCTGGCGGTGGACTCGTAGCGCTTGATAAATCCACTGGGCAAGAGCTTTGGCGCACCCCACACCCACCTTGTGGCGAGCGTAAGTTGTGTAGTCAAGCTCAGACTGCTGCAGTTTCTGTCTCCAGTGCTGGGCTGATCTTTTCAGGGTCGATAGATGGATTTTTAAGGGCCTACTCAACAAAAACGGGGGAAATTGTTTGGAGCTACGACACTGCCAAACCGTTCACCACTGTCAATGGCGTCAAGGCTAAAGGAGGCTCCATCAGTGATGCAGGAGTTGCAATTGTTGAATCCATGCTTTTTACCAACTCAGGCTATTCTCACCACTCGGGCATCAATCCAGGCAATGTATTTTTAGCATTTGAAATTGAGAGATAAATGCACGAGGAGAGCAAGCTACTACATTGGCGGCTTAAAACCATTTCTTCCAACAGTGATTCGGTTGATAACCCATTGCTCTTTGTCTTTGATCGCAACGATCAAGGCATTCGCACCGGCGACAAGAAGTGAGCTGTCGGCGGGCCTCAGAGAGACAATGGGGATGTTATCAGGTATAGCGATGGTCTTTTCTCCATCCTTGTACTTCAACTGCATTTCTTTGCCGTTGGGGCTGACCTTTAGCTCTTGAACGGTCGCATTCGTCATGGTACTGTCCTTTTGCAAATCCCAAGGAAAGTGGCCCTCACCCGTCCCCCTTGCAATTTCGGGAAAAATCAATACCTCTAAAGCAGTTAAACGACCATCTGCACCCACAACCGCGGCCGATCCGACAAAACTGTTGGGTTGAAGTTTTTGAATGCTTTCTGGGAAAACCTCTGAAATAGGTACCTTTTCACCCAATTTAAACTCTATGGTCTCGCCACCTCTTTCTTTGAGGATTATTTTCTCAGCAGATGCACTTTCAATGACACCCCTAAACCGCTTAGGCGCATTGGGAGACTGCGCCCATGTTGTCAGGCAAAAAATCATCCCACCCACCACCAAGGCCAACATATTTTTATTCATGCTCATGAGTAAAGTTCTCTCCGTTCATTTTTGATGATCCATCCCATTAGAACCTAGAAAATTTAGTTAAATCAAAGGGAAATCCCAGCTTTTTATTAAAAATAATACTTTAGTATAATTTATTGGTGACGGTATTGTTATTTTTCATTGACAAAAATGACAGATACGTAATAATTATCTCAGGGCTTTTAAGGTCCAAGGAAAGAAAAATGTTCAATTTCAAGCACACCCTTCACATCAGCATCACATTGATTCTGTCAGCTTTAAGTTTGAGTGCGTTTGGCTCTATTTCTGACCCCTGCAGAAGTGAGCCGGTAGAGAGCAAACGCCTCTTTTGCCAAGCCATTAATCACTTGGATGCAAACAAATGTGCACAAATTACCAATTTTGATCTTCGCCAACACTGCGTCTTGCAGGTCAAGGACGGCCAGCGCAGTGTGACTTGGGGACTGGCAAACAAAAAACCTGCGAGTTAAATCCTTGGCCTCAAGCTCACAAAAGGATCCGTGTAGAAGACTGCCATGAGTATGGTGCTAGGATGCACCCATTCTCAGAAAGAGTTGATGCACGAGAACAATCCCAGTCCTTATACCGAAAAACAGTGGTTGATAGCCGTACGCTCACTTGAGAACGAATTTGATATTCAATTCGAAAAAATTCAAGTTAAAGATCAAGTCAAGAAGCTATTTTTTAACTATGTAGGCCTTCATCATTTTTCAAGTGAAGCATGTATCGCCCTATATTATCGTTTGTTTTTTTACTCAACACTTCTGTTGGTTCAAATCATAGAAAGCGAAGGATTTAAAATTGAGGACTTCTTTCTCAATGACCTTCAGCCTGTTTACTTGTCCTCTGTGGCCAGATCCGTCGAAGCAAAAGACAGTCCAGAGCTAGAAGACGTTTTGAAAAACATCAATCTATCTCTAGAAGTGCTGATCTATGACTTCATTGAAAACAGGGCTCCTAGCAGCAAAAAAAAGGGGGGGTGAAGTGCTTAAACTTCAAACCCCCAGATGAGGAACTCAAAATGAGTTCAATTTATTATGTGTTAAAAATAGAGCGGTTATTTTTCGTAAGAATGACATCAAAATAAGGCTTGAAGAAGTCTTGGCTCACACCAAACGCATTCAACATTGTATAAAAAAGTTGTTGCTCAGCAGGATCAACTCTTCCATCAGACAATAAAAGGTCGCATACATTGATCAATAAACATAGTTTTTGCGCATCGCTCACAACAGCAGGAGCGTCTAAAAGGAACTGATCCAGCTTTACAGCACGAACGTACTTGATCGCAGATTGGATTAAAGTGACATCATTACCAACGACAGATTGTATTTGTCCAATTTCTTCCTCTTCAACTTGTCCATCAGCTGCCATCATGTAAACCAACCCCACTGCCAAAGTTAAGCGAGGTGTTAATTTAATCGGCTCGCTTTTAAAAACATCAAATAAACCCATTTAATACTCCTTGAAAAAAATGAATAGTCTAATTTAGCATATTTTTGTGACAAAAACGCTCCCCCATCCAACCCAAAACATTAAGCTTTTAGTTCAAATATTTTTTACACCATACATTTAGCATCATATTTTTGAATTTTCTAGACAATAAGCTCTTAGATCAAGGGCAGCTTCAATGCACTCAAGAAAGATCCCACGGAAATCTAAATCAAATTAGAACTTTTCTCCATGATGAAAGTCCCTGACCCTTGTGCTCGCCATTGAACACAATCAAAAGAAGCAGTGCTCAACTTTGATATTATTTTTAAGTCAAGATTTCTAAAATAATTACATATCTCTAGTGAGATTTTCAAAATATTTTTTATTTGGGCAACAAATTGGATACAAGCGATATTGATTTAGAAAAAAACATGGAAGACAAGCTCAGTTCAAATAATCCGTAAACAATTTATAGCTGTCCCTTGCAATTCAAGACAAACAGTCCGCCACAGCAAGAGCTTTGATTGAAAAAAATAGCGTCTTACAAAAAACCATCGAATGCCACGAAAGCGAGCCAGAAACAGGTGAAGGCAAAAAAGAGTTGCTTGTCAAAGCTAAAGAACACGAAAAAAGACGCAACAAAGCACTTTTAAGAGATCCCTGGTTTGACAATGCAGAAGGTTTACTTCAAATCACCATTGTTTTGGCCTCTGTGACAATTGTCACATCAACCCCAGTCCTATTGTTCTGATCCCTGGCTATAGGTGAATTGGCACATTGACTAAACTCAATGGATACGATCTACTTTTCTTATGAAGTGGCAATTTGCTAGCTTTATTTTCCCTTTGCGAGCAGCAAGTCGTTTTGACTTTTTATTGACATTTTTTTGGGTCCATGAACGACTTTGATGGGGTCTCCAGCTTGAATAATCCCCTCTTTAATAACCCTCAAATACCAGCCTGACTTCGCTGTTTGAATCATTGTTTTAGCAGCTTTTGAAAAGTTCATTTTGACATTGAACTTAAAACAAGGTTCTCGAAGCTTTGTCACTCTCAACTCCGTGTCACCAATAAACCAAATGTCTCCAACCCAAACCTCATGCTCCGTCAGGCCAGAAACCGTTAAATTTTCTCCAAAGTGACCAAAAGAAAAACTTACATTTATCCTCATTTCTTTTTCAGTCAATCCCTCCCAAAATGAGTAGTGCTCTAGAGGATAAGCGTAAAGAGCCTTATCGTATCCACCATGCACTCTTGAATCCGCTTGCTCATCTCCATAAAGCCCAAGGTATGAAACGCGTAGGGGCCTGGAATTGTCCAAAGAGCTGACCGGTGACTTATCAATGGCAGACTTAAACACCTTAGCTGGTGAGGCTATGAGGTCCTTGTATTCGGTAACTTTTCCAACGTTAATAGCAATAATTTTCATTTTTTATCAAACCTCTAAAGCAGATTCACTGCATCTGAAGGGATGTACTTGTTTGAGATCAGAAATAAAGATTTTTCCATCACCAATTTTTCCAGTTTTTGCAGCTTTGCAGCTTTGTAGCTTCGCATATTACTTCTATCAAAAGCGGGACTCTTTCTTTCAACAGAGCCATCTCTAGCCTCACTTTTAGAACATAGTCATACAAATATTCAGCACCACGGTATAGTTCAACTCCTCCTTTTGTGCGAACACATTAAACCCTAAAGCCATCAGCAAAAAAAGTACGAAGCGAACTGGATGTTTCATCTTCATTTTTTAAACCTTTTGATCAGAATGCTTTTTGACGAATATCTTTAACTTGAGCTCGGGTGATTGAGTGTTCTTGGGCCCTTACACCTTTTGGCATGGGCTTGTAAAGCAAGGATCGAATTTCTCCAAATTCATGCCCTAGACGAATAAAGCTCTCACCAGCGTCTTGACTTTTAAAGAGTTGGCCTAGATTGGTAGAGACAAACAATAGATTTGAATTTGAAGGGTGCATTGCAATACACCAAGGCGTGCTGTTTAATTCTCCAGGCAACTCAATCACTCTCCAGGTTTCACCATAGTCTGTGCTCTTAAAGAATTTACCGTCATTTCCAGGAGGACCATTGCCATTTGTCAAATAAATAGTTGAGGAATCGTTTGGATGTACGAGCACCGCTCGTGTGTATTGCCAAGAAGAGCGAAGCTCAACCAAACTCCATGTATGACCCTCGTCCAAGCTCTTGTGCAGACCTTTGTTGGTCGTGGCCAATAAAACCGCGGATCCACCCTTCTTCGTAGCAACAGCAACGCCATGAACGTCCTTTGATACTAGGCCGTTGTCTCGCAATTGCCATGTTTTCCCAGCATCTTGGCTATGGTAAATACCGCCGATCTCTACACTCGCCCATACATCATTTGAATTTCTCGGATCGAACAAAATTTGCGTCACCCGAGTTGGCCCCATGTTTACCTCAGAAAAATGTGTCATTCCAACGACGGGCACGTAGTTCCAATTGTGACCTCCATCGTCTGAACGATAAAAATCACCTGGCCGGGTGCCAGCCAAGAGAATATTTGCATTTTTCGGATGCTGTGCAAGCGCCCAAACATCCGACATGGGTGAAACAATATGTGTCCACCTTGCAGACCGCTCACTCCAACAATATAGGCCCATGTCAGTTCCTGCAAAAATGACATCTGATCTAAGCGAATGACTTGAAAGAGACCACACTCTGGCTTCTAAATACATCCCACTGTGGCTATTGGGATGAACGAATTGCTCGCCCTCGTCTTCACTAAACCACACAGAATGACCAGCTGTTCCTACATACACATGGTTCTGATCTGACATTTGCTAGCAACCGTTTAAATAAACTTTAATTTTTCAGCATTAAGACCTTCAAGTCAATCCATTGCGATTCTAATTTGCTAGGCAAAACCCTTGTGTCAAACGCATCCAGGTGCAGTTTAAATTGCACAGATGAAAAACCGTCCGAAATTGAAACCTACTTAGCGTGTCTAGTGTCGAATTGGCTATGTTTGAAATCACTCAAGCATTTGAAACCTTACACGGCATAGACATCAGTATCGAGTTCCATACCACGCCACAAATCAAGGAAAAATATCCATTTCAAAAAAAATAGATATTTTGACTTCAACTCAAGAATTAATAGGACAGTTGACTGAGCAAAATATTTTGTTAAAAGGCTCAATAAAGGTACTGGGTAAAGCTGAGGTGCTCATGGCCAAAGGTCAACATTGCTTGGTTCCAAAAACTTCTTCAGTTTCTGAATTTATCGATTTAATGATGCGAAGCAATGAAATTATTTATACAACTGCTTCGTCTGGTATTTATATTGAGGAGCTTTTTCAAATTCTTCAAATCAAAAATTCAATTGAATCAACATGTAGACGATTTAGTTCAGGTAGAAATCTATTGGATTATTTGTGCCTTTGCAGCAAAACAACTGCTCCCGATCATTGGATCATTGGTTTGGGGGCGAACACAGAAATTCTCCAATATGCAAGCGCTGGTATTGAATTATTAAGCACCTTACCCTTGGATATAAGACACCTCACAACCTACTCAATGGACGCGCTTAAATACAGTGAACATTTAGTGCTTACTCAACAATTTATTCACTACGTGCATCTTCCTCAATCGATGGAACTTCTCAGAAAATTTTGCCTAAGCCAGAATACTTAATTGACATTAAAAGCGAGTTTTCCCCTATTAAAAACCCCATGTTAAACCCTATATTAAACATATTAATTTGACCCTAAACTCAAATGTTTGTGTTTGACCTTTACTTTTACATCCTTTAATTTTTCATGAAAAAATCTTCTTCATTCAATTCAATCCTCTGGGGAGGCCTACTTTTTCTTTTCTCCATGGTTGCTGGTGCTCAAACTACGCCTTGGCCCAACAAGGTGATCAAAATTGTGGTGCCCTTTGCAGCGGGTTCGTTTACCGACACTGCAGCGCGAGTCGTTGGTGTAGAGTTATCGAGTCGACTGGGTCAAACTGTTATTATTGACAACAAAGGCGGTGCTGGAAGTACTTTAGGAACCGATTTGGTCGCAAAATCACCTGCAGATGGCTACACTCTATTGCTCACTGACAACTCCTTTGCAGTCTCAGCGGCTCTTTATGACAAGTTGCCCTACTCACCTTTGCGAGATCTTGTCCCCGTATCTTTGGTTGCGGAATCTCCCTCCATTATGGTCGGACGGCCCAACCTGATACAGCGCTCACTTAAAGACATTGTTCAATTCAGTGCCCAAAATCCGAATAAGTTGAGCTATGGAACCGGAGGCATAGGATCCTCTGCACATCTTGCGATGGAGTCATTTTTATCGCTCAATAGCTTAAAGCTTACGCACATTCCTTTTAAAGGCATCGCTGGCGCCATCACGGATGTCGCTGCAGATCGAGTTGATATCGCCATAGGTAGCATTGGATCAGCCCAGGCCTATATCAAAGACAATCGACTATTACCTATCGCAGTCAGCGGCAATCAACGTCATGTGCTCTTTCCTCAAGTGCCCACCTTTGCTGAGTCAGGCTTTACAGGGTATAAGATGATGTATTGGTTTGGTCTATTAGCGCCCAACGGCGTACCTAAGGAAATAATTGATAAAATTCAGAGAGAAATCATGCATTCTTTGGGCTCCACGAAAGTACAAGATGTTTTTTCAACAGCTGGCGTCAAAGCGATCTCAAATAACACTCAGGAATTTTCCACTTTGATCAAGGATGAAATATCAACTTGGCACGAAGTAATCAAGAAATCCAACATCAAGGCCAGTGATAATTAAAGAAATCCTTCCTTGACTTTTATCTATTCATTCAACATCGAGGATTTGACGTGTCATTCAATTTTACGGAGAAACCCGCCTTTGTATCACCTCCCAACGCTTGCGATGCGCATTTTCATGTTTTTGGTCCTACAGAAATATACCCCTATGGCGCAGATTTAAGATACAAGCCCCCATATGCCCCTTTAGAGGAGTACCTTAAATTAGCAAAGCATATTGGTTTGACACGTTTTGTATTTGTTCAACCTAGTGCTTATGAAAGAGATAACAGTTGTATGCTCGATGCGATGCGAGTCTTAGGTCCTGATACTTGTAGGGGAGTGGTTGATATCGATGAGCATATTTCTGATGAAGAAATGCGTTCTATGCATGCCCTTGGCGTCAGAGGCGTCAGAATCAATGTAAGTCCAATTCACCCTTATGAAAATGGCTTATCGCAATTCATGACCCCTCGAATACTTCATCTCAATGAAAGATGTCAAGAAATGGGTTGGCACCTTGATTTTTTACTACCGGGATGGTTGACCGCTGAGTTGCTTCCAGTGATGAGAGCCCTTAAAGTTCCATTCTCTATGGCCCATATGGGTATGAATTTAGCAGTTGATGGCGTCAATGCGCCTGGCTTTAAAGCCCTTTTAGATCTTGTCAATCACGGCCAACGGCTTGCCTATGTAAAACTTACAGGCATTTATAGAATGTCCAAATTGGCTGCTTATACAGATGCCGATCCCATGGCAAAAGCTTTAATCAAAGTGGCCCCAGATCGAATTATTTGGGGAAGTGACTACCCTCATTTATCATTTGCACAGCACAGCTCCATTGATCTCTTTAATTTACTTCATCGCTGGTGTGAGAAAACCCATGATATCGAACAGATATTGGTTCAAAATCCACAACGTCTTTTTGATTTTTAATACGTTTTAACTTTCAGACG
>Ga0114978_10003036_pt1 | contig 13806 bp, 8 predicted proteins | sample S_140212_EF_Meta_FD_87027 | JGI IMG/M metagenome (GOLD analysis project Ga0114978, IMG submission 87027) | Freshwater microbial communities from Lake Simoncouche, Canada to study carbon cycling - S_140212_EF_MetaG | ecosystem: Environmental > Aquatic > Freshwater > Lake | place: Lake...
ACGGGGGAATCGCGGATGTCCCAGCAGAACCAGTTCAGTCTCATGCGCGAACGGCGATTTCTGCCGTTTTTCTGCACGCAGTTTCTCGGCGCGTTCAATGATAACGTTTACAAAAACGCGCTGATCATCATGCTCGCGTTCCACGCGGCGGCATTGACCACAATGAGTTCGGGCACGCTCGTCAATCTGTGCGCAGGACTTTTCATCCTGCCATTCTTTCTGTTTTCCGCCACCGCGGGCCAGCTTGCGGACAAATACGACAAGTCACGCATCATCCGTTACGTGAAGTTGCTCGAGATTGGCATCATGGTGGTCGGCGCGGCGGGTTTTCTGCTGCAGAACCTGGTGCTGCTCATCGGCGCGTTGTTTCTGCTGGGCCTGCATTCGACGTTGTTCGGTCCGGTCAAGTACTCGATATTGCCGCAGCACCTGCAAGTCGATGAACTGGTCGGCGGCAACGGGCTGGTTGAGATGGGCACTTTCCTCGCCATTCTGCTGGGCACCGTGCTGGGCGGCGTGCTGATTGCTCAGGAAAACTCATCCATGCTGGTGTCGGTTGCGGTGATAGCGATCGCCTGTGCGGGTTATCTCACGAGCCGTGCCGTGCCGAGCGCGCCGCCGGCGGCACCCGATCTGAAGATCAACTGGAACCCCATCACCGAAACATGGACGAACCTGAAGTTCACGCGCGGGAACCGATCGGTGTTCCTGTCGGTGCTCGGCATTTCGTGGTTCTGGTTTTATGGCGCGACCTTGCTCGCGCAGTTTCCGAATTACTGCAAGGACGTTCTGGGCGGCAACGAGCACGTGGTAACCGTGATGCTGACGACGTTTTCCATCGGTGTGGGCGCTGGCTCGCTATTGTGCGAACGCCTGTCGGGGCACAAGGTGGAGATCGGGTTGGTGCCGTTCGGCTCCATCGGTCTCACGCTGTTCGCGCTCGATCTTTATTTCGCCAGTCCGACCGCGGTGATTGAGCACGCGATAGGCGCCACGCAGTTTTTATCGCAGCTGGCCAACTGGCGCATCCTGTTCGACCTCGTCATGATCGGCGTGTTCGGCGGGTTTTACATCGTGCCTTTGTATGCGTTGATCCAGAGCCGCGCGGAACGCAGCCATCAATCGCGCATCATCGCCGGCAACAACATCCTCAACGCGATGTTCATGGTCGGTTCGGCGGCCATGTCTATCGTATTGCTCAAAGCCGGCGTCACCATTCCCCAGTTGTTCCTGATTACCGCGCTGCTGAATGCCCTGGTCGCGATTTATATTTACACGCTGGTGCCCGAATTCCTGATGCGGTTCCTCATCTGGATACTGATTCATTCCGTATACCGGCTCGACACCAGGGGTATGGAGAACATTCCGGAGGAAGGGCCGGCGGTATTGGTATGCAACCACGTCAGTTTTGTCGATGCGTTGATCATCGGCGGCGCCTGCAGGCGGCCGGTCCGCTTCGTGATGGACCACAATATCTTTCGCATCCCGCTGCTGAATTTCGTGTTCCGCACCGGTAAGACCATTCCGATCGCCTCGGCGAAAGACAATCCGCAATTACTCGAAAAAGCCTACGACGAAATCGCCGCCGCGCTCGCTGATGGCGATGTGGTCGCCATTTTTCCGGAGGGGCGGATAACCGATAACGGCGAGCTGTATCCGTTCCGCAATGGCATCACGCGCATTATCGGACGCACACCGGTGCCAGTGGTGCCGATGGCGTTGCGCGGCCTGTGGGGGAGTTTTTTCAGCCGCAAAGGCGGCAAGGCGATGACGCGCCTGTCGCATGTCGCGCCGTTCAAGCAAATTGCTCTTGCGGCGGGCCGTGCCGTGCCGCCGCAAGAAGTGACGCCCGAAGCTTTGCAGCAAATGGTATCGGCATTGCGCGGCGACTGGAAATAGTTCGTTAACCGTATTCTGAGCTTGGCATCGGACGGGAGGCGCTATGTGGTTCGCAGGATTGGTGATCGGCGGCCTGATCGGTTCGCTGGGTGGTTTCGGCACCGCGTTGCTGGGTGCAGTGTTGGGCACGATTATCGGTGCTGTGCTAGGCGCATCAGGCAAGGCGAATTCTGACGCGGGGCAATCTGGACGAACGGCAGGTGGCGCTGCCGACGCCTCGCCGAACGACACCGCAACGCGGCTCGCGAATATCGAGCGCCAGGTCGACAATATTTACAAATCGCTCGCGGATATTCATTCGCGGCTGGTCGCGCTCGAGAAACCGGGGACGCAGCAGGTTACTGCGCCAGACGGGCAAGGTAGTCCCGTGACTTCCGGTGGTACGCAGTACGGCGCTATTCCGGATCCAGGCGGACGTCCTGCGGATTACACTCCACCGACGCCACCGGTAGCGGCTGCAATCGAGCAGCGTTCTGAGCTTACGGTCGAAGAGGCAATCGCAATGGAGGGGCTCGCTACCTCGCCGCTTGCGCCGACGCCTCCGGCCGAGCGCGTTACGTCGCGGGAGGGCCCGTCTACGCTTGCCACCACGCAGCCGGATCTGCTCACCGACAACCCGGTGACCCGGTGGCTGTTTGGCGGCAACACGCTGGTGCGCATCGGCGTCATCGTGTTGTTCTTCGGCGTCGCTTTCCTGCTTAAGTACGCGGCCGAACGCGACATCGTGCCGATCGAACTGCGGCTTGCCGCGGTGGCGGTTGGTGCGATTGCGTTGCTCATATTCGGCTGGCGGTTGCGCGAGCGGCGCAGCGGTTACGCGCTGGTGCTGCAGGGCGGCGGCATCGGGCTGATCTACCTGACGGTGTTTGCGGCGTTGCGGCTCTACCATCTGCTGCCGCCGACATTTGCATTTGTCGTGCTGACAGGAGTTGCCGTGTTTTCGGCCGCGCTTGCCGTGCTGCAGGATTCGCGCGTGCTGGCTATCACCGGCGTCATCGGCGGTTTTCTCGCGCCCGTACTCACGTCGACCGGCGGCGGCAGCCACGTCGCGCTGTTCAGCTTTTACGCGGTGCTCGACGTCGGCATACTGGTGATCGCCTTCTACAAATCGTGGCGCGAACTCAATCTGGTCGGGTTCGTATTTACATTCGTCATCGGGCTGATGTGGGGCGAAAAATATTACCAGCCTGAACTCTACGCCACGACCGAGCCTTTTCTGATCCTGTTTTTCCTGTTCTACGTGGCGATCGCGGTGCTGTTCGCATTGCGCCAGGCGCCGCGGCTCGCGCATTACGTCGACGGCACGCTGGTGTTCGGCACGCCCCTGATCGCCTGCGGCATGCAGACCGCACTCGTGCGCGACATCGAATTCGGCGCGGCGTGGAGCGCGTTCGCGCTGGCGGCGTTCTATCTCACGCTTGCCACCATTCTTTATGCGCGCAAGCAGCAGACTCTGGTGCTGCTGGTCGAATCGTTTCTGGCGCTCGGCGTCGGCTTCGCAACGCTCGCGGTGCCGTTGGCGTTCGAAGGCCGGCTCACTTCTGCCGTATGGGCGGTCGAAGGTGCAGCCATCGTGTGGACGGGCGTGCGCCAGGGACGTCCGCTTGCGCGCGCGTTCGGCTTGCTGTTGCAGATCGCCGCCGGCATTGCCTTTCTTGCAGGACACGGCCCGTTCGGCGCAACACCGATACTCAACAGCGCTTACCTCGGCGCCGTCATGGTCAGCGCGGCCGGGTTGTTCTGCAGCTATTACCTGCAGAGAAATGCCGAACGCGTGACGGCGACGGAGTTGGGCGCGGCCCACATGCTTTTCATCTGGGGCGTATTGTGGTGGTTCGGCGCGGGACTGTTGGAGATCGAGCGCCACGCACCCCGTGGCTGGGGACTTCATCCGCAGTTGCTGTACTTCGCCGGCACTTGCGCCATGTTCGCGCTGGTGTGGCGCGGCCTCGACTGGAATGCGGCGCGTTTCGTCGCGCTGGCCAGCGTGCCGTTGTCTACGCTGGTCTTGTTGTGGACGTTCATGGCGCCGGGCGCGCAGCCGCATCCATTCGCGTCCCAGGCGTGGATAGGCTGGATTGTTGCATTTGCGGTGCATCTATTCGTGTTGAAACTGCACGAGGGACGCGACCAGACTCAACTCGAACGATTGCACGCGGCGGGGTTCTGGCTGCTCGCGGTCGTGTTGTCGTGGGAAGTCGGCTGGCAGATCGACCATTACGTCGAAGGCCGGCGCGTGTGGCCGCTGATTGCGTGGGCGCTGGTGCCCGGTGCGCTGGTCACGGTGTTCGCGGCGCGCGGCGAAAGCCTCGGCTGGCCGGTCGCTGCGCACCGTCATGCCTATCTATATGCGGGAGCGCTGCCGCTGGCGGTCTTCCTGCTGGGCTGGGTACTTTTTGTGAACTTCGCGAGCAATGGCGATCCTGCACCTCTACCGTACGTGCCGCTGCTGAATCCGCTCGATCTGGCGCAGGCGGGCGCGCTATTGGCTATCGTGAGCTGGTTCATCGCCGTACGACGGCTGGACCTGTCTGATGCGACTTTGCCGGACCCCAACGCGGCGCTGAAGGTGCTGGGTGCAATTACATTTGTTGCGTTGAACGGCGTGCTGCTGCGCACGTTGCATCATTATGCAGACATCCCATTCCGGTTCGACGCGATGATGCGCTCGGTGCTGGTGCAGGCGGCGTTCTCACTGTTCTGGACGTTGCTTGCGCTGGTCGCCATGGTGATGGCAACGCGCCGCCAGTTGCGCGGGCTGTGGGCGGTCGGGGCAACGCTGCTCGGCGCCGTGATCGTGAAGCTCTTTTTGATCGACCTCGCCAATTCGGGCACGGTCGAACGCTGGGTATCGTTCATCGGCGTCGGCTTGCTGGTGATCGTGATCGGCTACTTCGCCCCGGTTCCGCCCAAAACCAAGGAGGATTCCGCATGAAAGCATGGACGATTGCCGGGATAATGATGTTTTGCGCGGCGCCTGCATTGGCCGCAGAGCAGCCCGCCGACTTCGCGTACGGCGCCGTCATTGACGCCGATGGCAGCGAAGCGCTTTACGAAGTAGTGGCGCCGGTGACGCTGTACGAAGGCGTTGCGCGCGCGGACCTCGGCGATGTGCGCGTGTTCAACGGGGCCGGCGAGGTGGTGCCGCATGCGTGGCGGCCGCGTCGCGCTACCAGTAACGAAGCGCAGCCGATGCAGAAACTCACTTTGTTCCCGTTGCGCGCACAGTCCGGCGAGAACGTTGATGCCCTGTCGATCCGCGTGCAACGCAGCGCAGGCGGCGCCGTGAGCGTGAATGTCATGTCCTCCGGCGGTGCGCGTCCGAGCGACAAGCAGTCGCGCGTGGCCGGTTATCTCATCGACAATACGGCGCTCGAACGCGCGTTGCGCGCGCTCGACGTGGATTGGAAAGCAGAGGCGGGCGGATTTTCGGGCAAGCTCAGGGTCGATGGCAGCGATGACCTCGCAGCATGGCGCCCGCTGGTTACGGCCGCGCCGCTGCTCAGCATGGAAGTCGGCGGCCAGAAGCTGGAACAGAAGCGCATCGAACTGCCGCAGCAGAAACTGAAATATCTGCGCTTGTCGTGGCTCGCCGACGGCAGGGGGCAGGCCGAGCCTGAACTCACCATGGTGCGCGGGGAGCTTGCCGACAAGGTCGTCGATGTTCCGCGCGAATGGGCTCCGTTCAAAGCAGTGCAGGCCGAGAAACCCGGCGAATACGTGTTCGATACGCGCGCGCATGCGCCGATAGACCGTATCCGTTTCGAGTTGCCGGAGCTGAATACCGTCGCGCAGTACGAACTGCTGGCGCGGGACGCGACCGAAAAGTCGTGGCGCACGTTGGCACGCGGTGTTGCGTACCGCTTGCGCCAACCAAGTGGCGAAATCACCAGTCCCGATCTCGCCGTCAGCGTCACTGCAGACCGCTACTGGCTCTTGCGCGTCGATCAGCGCGGCGGCGGCATCGGTTCCGGCCTGCCGCAGATTCAGGCGGGCTGGCTGCCGCACCGGCTAGTGTTCAGCGCGCGCGGTGCTCCGCCGTTCCTGCTTGCGTACGGCAATGGCGGCGCGAAGCCCGCGGCTTTTGCCATCGAGACCCTGGTTCCAGGCTACCGCGAGGACGCGGTGCAACCGGTCAAGGCCGCGAAAACTTCCGCTGCGCAAAAAGTAAACGTGCGTCATGCGGCGGCTTTTCCGCAAAACGAACTCGGCGGGGCCGAGCGCCTGCGCGCGGCCATCGACTGGAAGCGCTGGAGCCTGTGGGGCGCGCTCGTCGTCGGCGTGCTGATACTTGGCGCGATGGCGTGGCGGCTGATGCGGCAACTGGCGGCGGGCGCCAAAGCGGCGGAGCGCGACGACGCGACGAAGTAGTCAGGACGCGCTATGTTAAACTCGTGATCTACTTTTTCGGGTCGATACGAGCACATCATGTCTGGCAGCACACTCGGCAAACTGTTTTGCGTGACCTCGTTCGGCGAGAGTCACGGGCCGGCGATCGGCTGCGTGGTTGACGGCTGCCCGCCGGGGATGGAGCTGTCGGAAGCCGACATCCAACTCGATCTCGACCGCCGCAAGCCCGGCACCTCGCGCCACGTCACGCAGCGCCGCGAAGACGATATCGTCGAGATATTGTCCGGCGTGTTCGAAGGCAAAACGACCGGCACGCCGATCGGATTGCTGATCCGCAACGTGGATGCGAAAAGCAAAGATTATTCGAAGATCAAGGACTCGTTTCGTCCCGGCCACGCCGATTACACCTACTGGCAGAAGTACGGCATCCGCGATTATCGCGGCGGCGGACGGCAATCGGCGCGCGAGACCGCGGTGCGCGTTGCCGCGGCGGCGGTGGCGAAAAAATGGCTGCGTGAAAAATACGGGATCGTGGTGCGCGGCTATCTGTCGCAACTGGGGCCGATTGAAGTGCCGTTCAAAACCTGGGATGTCGTTGGCAGCAACCCGTTTTTCGTCGCGGATGCGGACGCCGTGCCGCAGCTCGAAGAATTCATGGACAAGCTGCGCAAGTCCGGCAATTCGGTCGGCGCGAAAATCACCACCATCGCGTCCGGCGTGCCGGTCGGCTGGGGCGAGCCGGTGTACGACAAGCTCGATGCTGATATCGCGTACAACATGATGAGCATCAACGCCGTCAAAGGCGTGGAGATCGGCACCGGTTTCGCGGCGGTCGCGCAAAAAGGCACCGAGCATTCCGACGAAATGTCACCGCAGGGTTTTCTCACCAACAATGCGGGCGGCATACTCGGCGGCATTTCGACCGGGCAGGATGTCATCGTCAATGTTGCCGTCAAGCCGACATCCAGCATACGGCTCACGCGCCGCACTATCGACAAGGCAGGCAATGCGACCACCATCGAGACGCACGGGCGGCACGATCCCTGCGTCGGCATACGCGCGACGCCGATTTGCGAAGCGATGCTGGCATTGACCCTGATGGATCACGCATTGCGCCATCGCGCGCAAAACGGCGATGTGCAGTGCGCGACGCCGAAAATTGCGGCGCAGGCGCCGGGCGAAGTGGTCGCGCGACTGCGCTCGGCGGCTGCCACCGAGAATCCCGATCCCGACGAAGCGTGACGCGCGGCGTCAGGCTTCGCGCGGTGTAGCGCCATGCATGCAATGCCCTACTGGCGGCTCGCCGGTGTCTACTTTTTCTATTTCGCCTATCTCGGTGCGTTCGCGCCGTATTTCAGCCTTTACCTGAGTTCGCTCGGCATTGCAGCCGCCGGCATAGGTGCGATCCTGGCGCTGCCGCAACTGGTGCGCATCGTCGCGCCCCACGTGTGGGGATGGCTCGCCGATCACGGCGGACATCGCTTGCGTGTTGCGCGTATCGGCACCGCGATCGGCACCGCGGTCTACTGCGGACTATTTGCCGCGCAGAGCTTCGAAGCGTTGTTCGCCATCGTGTTGCTGATGAGTTTTTTCCTGAGCGCGGCGCTGCCGCAGGTCGAACTCACGACACTTTCGCATCTCGGTGCGCGCAGCACGGAGTATGGGCGCATCCGCGTGTGGGGCTCGCTCGGCTTCATCGCAGCGGTGCTGATCGTGGGTTACGTGCTCGACGTCGTGCCAATTGCGGTGCTGCTATGGATCATGCTGGCGATCCTCGCCGGCATAACCATATTGCTGTTGCTCGTTCCCGAAGCGCCGCAGGAGGCGCATGCGCACGATCACACGCCGATTGCGCACGTCATGCGCGAGCCGCAGGTCATTGCGTTGATCGTGGCGTGTGCGCTGATGGCGGTCGCGCACGGGCCGTACTACACGTTCTACTCCATCCACCTGGTTGGCTACGGTTACACCAAGGGCGCGGTCGGCTGGCTGTGGTCGCTGGGCGTGATCTGCGAAATCGCAATTTTCTTCTGGATGGCGCATTTGTTCCGCGCTTTTACGCTGCGTCAGGTGCTGATTGCGAGTTTCGGGCTTGCCACCATCCGTTTTGCCATCATCGCGTCATGCGGCGACAATCTGGCGTTGCTGCTGATTGCACAAACATTGCACGCTGCGACATTTGGCTCGTTTCACGCGGCGGCTCTCGGTTACGTGCACCGCTTTTTTCGCGGGCGCAACCAGGCTCGAGGCCAGGCGATTTACACCAGTCTCACGTTCGGCCTTGGCGGCACGCTGGGCGGTTTGTACGCGGGATATGCATGGGAGCACTTCGGCGCGGTGATGGCGTTCGCGGGCGCCGCGCTATGTGCGTTCGCCGGCATGTTGATCCTGTGGTGGTGGCTCGATGGTGGCGCGGCAAATAACGCCGGTGGATCGGTATAGTCACGAGCGCCGGGATTATGGGATAATTTACGGTTCTCAAAGACACTTTTAACGGCGCTCATCATGGCAGCACGCACACTTTACGACAAATTGTGGGACGACCACGTAGTGCAGCAGGACGCGGACGGCACGGCGCTGATTTATATCGACCGCCACCTGGTGCACGAAGTCACCAGCCCGCAGGCGTACGAGGGTCTCAAAGTCGCCGGCCGCAAGCCGTGGCGCGTGAGTTCCATCGTGGCAACCGCTGACCACAATACGCCGACCCGCAATTGGGACAAGGGCATCACGGAACCGGTCTCGCGCCTGCAGGTTGAAACGCTAGACGCCAACATCAAAGAGTGGGGCGCGCTTAGCTACTTTCCGTTTTTGCACGAGAAGCAGGGCATCGTGCACGTGATCGGGCCCGAGAACGGCGCGACTTTGCCCGGCATGACGGTGGTGTGCGGCGATTCGCATACGAGCACGCACGGTGCGCTCGGCTGCCTCGCGTTCGGCATCGGCACTTCCGAAGTCGAACATGTGATGGCGACGCAGTGCCTGGTGCAGAAAAAAACCAAGGCGATGCAGGTGCTGGTCGACGGCGAACTGGGCGCCGGCGTCACCGCCAAGGACATCGCGCTGGCGGTGATCGGCAAGATCGGCACCGCGGGCGGCACCGGCTATTCGCTCGAATTTGCAGGCAGCACGATACGCGCGTTGTCGATTGAAGCGCGCCTCACGCTGTGCAACATGGCGATCGAAGCGGGCGCGCGCGCCGGCATGGTCGCCGTCGACGACAGGACCATCGATTACGTCAAAGGTCGGCCGCTCGCGCCCACCGGCGCGATGTGGGACAAGGCCGTCGCGCACTGGCGCACGCTGAAAAGCGACGATGGCGCCAAGTTCGACAATGTGGTGACGCTCGCCGCGGCCGACATCCAGCCGCAAGTGACTTGGGGCACTTCGCCTGAAATGGTCACGACGATAGGCGGCAAAGTGCCGGACCCGGCGAAGGAAACCGATCCGGTCAAGCGCGAATGGATAGAACGCGCGCTCAAATACATGGGGCTCAAGCCGAACACGGCGATCACCGATATCCAGATCGATAAGGTATTCATCGGCGCTTGCACCAACTCGCGCATCGAGGATTTGCGCGCGGCGGCTGCGATCGCGCGCGGCCGCAAGGTGGCGGGCAACGTGAAACTCGCAATGGTGGTGCCGGGTTCCGGGCTGGTGAAACGCCAGGCTGAGAAGGAAGGGCTCGACAAGATATTCATCGAAGCCGGGTTTGAATGGCGCGAGCCGGGTTGCTCGATGTGCCTCGGCATGAACGAAGACCAGCTGTCGCCGGGCGAGCGTTGCGCGTCGACTTCGAACCGCAATTTCGAAGGGCGCCAGGGCGCGGGCGGACGCACGCACCTGGTAAGTCCAGCGATGGCGGCGGCCGCGGCGGTCAGCGGCCACTTCGTCGATGTGCGCACACTTGCTTAGGATTTAACATGGAAAAATTCATTTCGCGTGAAGGTTTGGTGGCGCCGCTCGACCGCGCCAACGTGGACACCGATGCGGTCATTCCCAAGCAGTTCCTGAAATCGATCAAGAAGACCGGTTACGGCCCCAATCTGTTCGACGAGTGGCGTTATCTCGATCACGGCGAGCCGGGCATGGACAATACGAAGCGCCCGCTCAATCCCGATTTCATACTCAACCAGCCGCGTTACCAGGGTGCGCAAATTTTGCTCGCGCGCGAGAATTTCGGCTGCGGCTCTTCGCGCGAGCACGCGCCGTGGGCATTGCTGCAGTATGGTTTTCAGGCCGTGATAGCGCCGAGTTTTGCCGACATATTTTTTACCAACAGCTTCAAGAACGGTCTGCTGCTGATCCGCATGGACGCCAAGATCGTCGACCGACTGTTCAAGGAGGCGGCAGCGCAGCCGGGTTATCGGCTCGCGATCGATCTCGACGAGCAAAGCGTGACGACGCCCGGCGGCGAATCGATCAAGTTCGACATCGATCCGTTTCGCAAGCATTGCCTGAAGAATGGCCTCGATGAAATTGGCCTCACACTGGAACACGCCGACAAGATCAAAGCGTTCGAGACCAAACGGCGCAGCGAGCAGCCCTGGCTGTTTAATTAGCCGGGCGGCGGGCGGGACGGCGGCGAACTTGCCCGCTGTTTCCGCTTCACTTTTCACACGCACACGGATTTGACATGAAAATCGCGGTATTGGCCGGCGACGGCATCGGTCCTGAAATCATCGCGCAGGCGCACAGGGTGCTCGAAGTGCTGCGGCGCGACGGACTCAAGCTTGAACTCGAAGAGGCGCCGTACGGCGGCGCCGGCTACGACGCGCACGGCGACCCATTGCCCGAATCCACACTGAAGCTCGCGCGCGCGGCCGACGCCGTGTTGTGCGGCGCGGTTGGCGGCCCGCAATACGACGCGTTGCCGCGCGAAAAACGTCCCGAGCAGGGCATTCTGCGCATACGCAAGGAACTGCAGCTGTTCGCCAACCTGCGCCCGGCCAAGGTGTTCGAAGAGCTTGCCAGCGCGTCGTCGTTGAAACCCGAACTGGTCGCCGGTCTCGATATCCTCATTTTGCGCGAGCTCACGGGCGACATTTATTTCGGCGAGCCGCGTGGGCGGCGCACCAATGCGCGCGGCGAACGCGAAGGTTACGACACCATGCTGTATTCCGAATCCGAGATACGGCGCATCGCGGACGTGGGTTTCCAGGCGGCGATGAAGCGCGGCAAGAAACTGACTTCGGTCGACAAGGAAAACGTTCTAGAAACGAGCCGGTTCTGGCGCGAAATCGTCAAGGACGTCGCCAAAAAATATCCGCAGGTCGAGTTGTCGCACATGTACGTCGACAACGCGGCGATGCAGCTTGTGCGCAATCCCAAGCAGTTCGACGTCATCGTCACCGGCAACATGTTCGGCGATATCCTGTCGGACGAAGCGTCGATGCTGACCGGCTCGATCGGCATGCTGCCGTCGGCTTCGCTCGATGCGAACAACAAGGGTTTGTACGAGCCGGCGCATGGTTCCGCGCCTGATATCGCCGGTAAAAACCTGGCGAATCCGCTGGCGACGATATTGTCGGCTGCGATGATGTTGCGCTACACGTTCAATGAAGAAGAAGCCGCCAAGCGCATCGAGGCGGCGGTCAAGAAAGTCCTTGGTCAGGGTTATCGCACCGCCGACATCTACGAGACCGAAATGCGGCGCGTCGGGACCATAGAGATGGGTGACGCGGTGGTCGCCGCGATGCAGTGATACGTCAACCCCGGCGATGCATGCAACGTTAGGATTTATTTAAGTAATGCAATCATGATGCGTACAGGTTTTGTCGGATGGCGGGGGATGGTCGGTTCGGTGCTGATGCAGCGCATGCAGGCCGAGCGTGACTTCGACCTCATCGAACCGGTTTTTTTCACGACTTCGCAGATCGGCGGCAAAGGTCCCGCCATCGGCCGGGACATCGAACCGCTCAAGGATGCGAGTTCCGTCGATGCGTTGAAAGCCATGGATGTCATCATCACCTGCCAGGGCGGCGCATACACCACGGCGATGTATCCGCAATTGCGCGCGGCGGGCTGGCAAGGCTATTGGATAGACGCGGCCAAGACGCTGCGCATGAAAGACGATGCGGTCATTATTCTCGACCCCGTCAACATGCCTGTCATCAAGAACGCGCTGACCAAGGGCATCCGCAATTACATCGGCGGCAATTGCACCGTGAGCTGCATGCTGATGGGCCTGCACGGCCTGTTCCAGCACGATCTCGTCGAGTGGATGACGTGTATGACATACCAGGCTGCGTCGGGCGGCGGTGCGCAGCACATGCGCGAACTGCTGACCCAGTTCGGTCTGGTCCACGCCGAGGTCAAAGACCTGCTGGCCGACCCGGCTTCGGCCATTCTGGAAATAGACCGCAAGGTGCACGCCAGCCAGACGGGCGGCGCACTGCCGATGGAAAATTTCCGCGGCGTCCCGCTCGCCGGCAACCTGATTCCGTGGATAGACCAGGACTTGGGCAACGGCATGTCGCTCGAAGAATGGAAAGGCGGCGCCGAGACCAACAAGATACTCGGGCGCGGCGACGCCTTCGGCACGCCGGTAACGCCGGTCGAAAGCCTGTGCGTGCGCGTCGGTGCGATGCGCTGCCACAGCCAAGCGCTGACCATCAAGTTGAAGCGGGACGTCCCGCTCGACGAGATCACCGGCATCCTGGCGTCGGCCAATGAATGGGTGCGCGTCGTGCCCAATCAGCGCGAGCGATCCGAGCGCGAATTGACGCCTGCCGCGGTCACCGGGCAAATGCATATACCGGTCGGGCGTTTGCGCAAACTGGCGATGGGCGGCGACTATCTGTCCGCATTCACCGTTGGAGACCAGTTGCTGTGGGGCGCCGCCGAACCTTTGCGCCGCATGCTGAGAATACTTTTGGAAGCATAAAAAAAATTCCAGGTTGAGTTGTCAAACCGCAACCTAACCCGCTTGTTTGCCCTCTGTTGGACGACAAGCGGGTTTTTTTATGGCGCTACAGATTCAGTTAACTTGCGATGTCTTATCGTGAATGCTACTGTCCGCTCCGGTCTTCTGATTGAAGGCTCTCTGCATTTTCTTTTCTTCTTGCTTTTCTTCACGCTATTTTTCATCGATGCTTTATAGATTGTTTCTTCTCGCAGTATTGTTATCGCTACCCGTGCACTCGTTGGCGCTTGCTTTGGGGGATGTCGTGGTTCGCTCCGCCTTGGGTCAAGTATTAGATGCAGATATTGATATGGTGGTGTTGTCGGCGCAAGAAGCCGAGTCTTTGTCGGTTCGGTTAGCGCCGCCAGAGATGTTTGCCGAAGCAGGTCTGGATTACGGTTTGATTGCTCGATCGGTTCGTCTTAGCGTAGAAAAAAAAGCAGGCCGTACACAAGTTCATTTAAGCTCGGATAAAGCCATCACCGAACCTTTTTTGATGTTGTTAATCGAAGTAAATGCGAGTGGTAATCGCAGCGTACGACAGTATGCGCTGCTGCTAGATCCACCTTCAACGCAAGATAATGCGTCTGTAGTGAACGCGCCTCCTGTCTTACCCAAAATAGCTGCGGAGCCGGTAGCTTCAACCACCCCAA
>Ga0114978_10003038_pt1 | contig 13796 bp, 19 predicted proteins | sample S_140212_EF_Meta_FD_87027 | JGI IMG/M metagenome (GOLD analysis project Ga0114978, IMG submission 87027) | Freshwater microbial communities from Lake Simoncouche, Canada to study carbon cycling - S_140212_EF_MetaG | ecosystem: Environmental > Aquatic > Freshwater > Lake | place: Lake...
CTTCATGATCTCGATACCAGTAAAATCTACAACCAATCTACCATAACCAAACGATGTTCCACGTTCCGTTATCCATGTATTGGCTGTTGGTATCTTTTCAAAGATATGACGCACATCTGTTGGCGCAAGGAATTGTCCTTTTTTGATATTGATTATCTTACCAGTTTCAGCAGCTGCTAATAATAAATCAGTTTGTCTACACAGAAATGCTGGTATCTGCAATACATCACACACCTCTGCTGCTGGCTTACACTGTATAGTTTCATGAACGTCAGTCAATACCTTACCACCAAGCTGTTTGATATCATTTAGAATCTCTAATCCTTTAGCCATACCAACACCACGCTGGCTACTACCACTGGTTCTATTGGCTTTATCATAGCTGCTCTTATAATACAAATCAAACGCTGGTTCAAATAAACTAACGGAATCTAATGATTCTTTGATTGCTAGATATGTTTCTATTGCGTGCTGTCTGCTTTCAATCTGACACGGACCAGATATCAATATCCGTGTTTTCATTAATGGTGATCCATAATATAGAAGTCGATATCCTCAGCAATATACATTGGCACGTGATCTCTAGCCAATTTAAGTGCATTGAAATTCTTAGACTTTTGTTCCATTAAATTTGCACATTCAACAAGAATTAATTCTTTATTGTTATTGTATACAAAGTGTTGCATACGTGGAGATGGTGTTGTGCAAAATTCATAAATGAGTTTCTCAGCATACGCACCAACCAGCTCTACAATTTCTTGTCTGTTATTAGTCGCTTGGTTCTTATATACTGCTGTTCCATATACCGAATGGTATTTACCAACATTAACAACATCAGGAGAACATAGCCAATGCTTAAGTATATTGGCTGTTCCCTCTAGATGCTGCTCTAGTGTTCTTCCTGTGTGTGGCAAATTCTTTATATTGTCTTGTAGCATTGGTCATTAACGAATATATTCGCTTCCCGTTCTGATTTAAAATATCGTATCACACATTCATCTGTGTGGGTGTTCAACATGACTATCAATATGCCACCTTTCACCAAAGAGCATTTGATAATCCAATCTTCGACTTGAACAGTTTTAAGAGTAAGCAGTTTCATGCTACTATTTATTTTCCATACAACAGCATCATAACATCGTATGCACAATCATGCACTGGATGGTGCTTACATACATCCTGTCTGTTAAAATTAGGAACATCACAGTATCCATTGCTAGCTGTATCTTTTAATATATCAATTGCAGTGCGTATATCTCTCCACCGATTGTAATCTGTTATCGGTGGCACTTTTAAATTCTTACAGATAGAATCAATAACCATTTGATCTAATGAACCACGTGCCCATATGGTTGTGTTCGGTTTAATTCGTAGTTGTTCAACACCAGTAGCAGCAGACTCATCGATGTCGCTTTTCTTAAACGATACAGACTTAACATAATCTGTCTGCTTATTCCACCATTCTATTGTGCTACGATCTATTGTTCGCTTGTAATCTCTTATCTGTTCCTGAGCATCGAACTTAACGAAGATGGCTTTGTCTATCAGTTCTTGATATGTATACTTTCCATCTGGATCAAACTCAATAAGGGCAGCAGATAATATCACCGATGATGATTCTGCTCCCAATGTTTCTACATCAAATATATAAATGATATTCTCCTAGAAGAAACTGTCTAGTGTGCTAGAACTAGAATCTGTTTTGAATTTACGTGTATCCTTTAGTCGTAGCTCGGCATGACCAGTCGTTTCTCTGATATACATGCTACACAACTCTGGATATCGTTCAGCTAATACCTTAGCAGATTCATGGATGCGGTCTAGTGTTCTAGTCACCTGCATACCACCATCCTCAGTATAGTATTTGCTTTTGACTGTAATATCATCTAGTCTACAAATCTTACCATCACGAACATAGTGTTGTAGTGTCCGTTCAAAGTCTTCCTTATCATCCATCGTAACAGATAATTCTTGGTCATGGCGAGTAATCATACCCCAACATGAACCAATACAATAATATAAACCAACAGCAATGCGATGTTTCATGAACATAGCATTAGCTGCAGCATACACACCAAACAGATAAGCACCATTGTCTTCGCACGCTTTAAATCCACGATGAATAACATCAGTTTCAATATTGGTAATTGGAATCATTTTCTTATCTGATTCTTTAAGCATTATGTCAGATAGGTCGTCATCGAAATTCATAACATAAGTGCCTTCGGGATAGTATCGCTGAATAAATCTGCGAATAGCACCCATACCCACCTCACCAATAACAATCTTAAAATATGTTCCTGGAGTCAGTGCATTAAGATACTGTTGCTCTTGTTCGGCATCAGCAACAAACACTGTAATTTTACTAGGATCTACGCCATAACGTGCAAGAGTGACTAGCGTCTTATCTCTTAATGTATCTGGTCGTTTGTAACTTGGAATTGCTATTTCATATACCATATTAATCCTTACATAAAATCTTCAACAGAAATTGATGTCTTAGGAATGGGTGAGTCGTATCCGTTTACTGCCAGATAATCGAACCATTCCTGACTATCCCACATACCACCAGTGATTCCATTCCAACCTATCCTCCAGTCTGGATGCGAATCGTTATTCTTACGACCATACACAAACTCTTTACGCAGATTCTCATACTGCTGCGTGCCACAATCTAACATAGAAGTTCTAAAATACATAACAACACTGATACGTTCAAATCCTTCTTCAGCACTAATCAATGGCACATTACCGTGTATACAGTGAGCATCCATCATAATCAAATCACCTGGCTTGATATGTGCAGCTACACGATACTCGGGAAAGCATAGATAAAATCCATCAAAGTCTTTACCATTACTTAGGACTGTTAGATTACTGAATCCAGCAGGATTGTTTACTCTAGTGGTTTCGCACAGGTCACCAGCATCACGATGACATGCTGTTCTAAAATCTTTATTGATTGTTACTGTTGTGTATACAGAATCACTCAACTTCCACTTATCATCTTTGAGTTTCTTAACATGTTCCATCTGTCCATTCCAGCGAATTGGTAGATTATCACGATACACATTAGAAGCAGCATCAAACAATGGATATCCTTTCTGAAAGTGACCTGGCTCAGATACACTCCAAGACGTTTCACGACAGAAAGGAATACGTGGATACCTATCAAAGAACCCAGCTGTCCCAGAGTTAACTGAGTTGCCGTATGTAGTGTCAGAAATCATATCTAACACTTCAATAGCACGCTCTTTACGTTGTTCAGAACCCAGTGGTCGAATATCTCGAAGCCAATCATCAAACACAAATCCTCTAGACTTTTCTACAATCCATATAGCACCACCTTTAATCAGCCCACCCTTTGTGCCGCCACGTCCTTCAAGAGGTGTATCTGGTGTAGTGCTGATAATCTCATCAATCAAATCAATACCGAGAGCGCTCTTAGAACCACCAACAAAATACTGTAGCAACGCACGTTCACGTTGTGTCACCCACTTGCGTCTACCAAATCCACCAGGAACAGTTTGAAACTCATCACGATGTGTGCCAGCAGCCAATCCCCTATTATCAGACAGCGATGCACCATGGCGCAATCCATCATAAGCAACATCAGTCAGCTCTTTAGGAAATACATTCTTACGAAATTTCATTAGAATATTAGTTTCATTCGGCTCTTCACCAGGACCAAGTGGCTTATATACGTCAACGTCTTCCATAGCAACAAAATCATATGCGTCATGTTCTAAGAACTTGCCGAGAAGATGTTCACTGTCATATTTCTGTGTAAGAATAATCTGTTTCATAATATATCTCCGTATAATTGATTATGTTCTATGTATGTTACTTTTCAGCGTTTCGTATGAAATTGTAAAAATATTTTTTGAGCCAACAATTCTCACAGGAAATTTATCTTCCTGAACAAATATGAATGTAATTTTTGGATTGTTATCAGCAAACCATTTAAGATATGCTATACGACCAACGTTGTCTTCAAATCTAGCTCTGGTTTCCATACTATAATTCTGAGTGCCATCGTATAGATTAGACACGGATTGAGTTGGATCTCCGATTAGAAAATCAAAACCAATACAAATTAGATTAGTAGCACCACGAGAGATAGCAACTCTCATAGCATACATACCAGCATTGTTTCTTGGACGAGAAGGATTACATGCTGCTGGTTCCCAACAGTCATCTCCTCTTGCTGGAAAATAATTATCTTTAGGATAATTGCTAGCTTCTATTTCACTGTGCATACCATCATCAACAGAAACCAAATAGTCTGGAGTGAATTCACGATAGATAGCATTGCATCCATAGATTGGTGCAACTCCTTTAATGATATTGAGGTCAAATCCCCTTCGGGATTCGCCATTACCAACTATGAATACATTGCTCATTAATCTACTTCCAGTTTACTGTTAGTTTAGGAAAGGCAATCTTAACTGCTTCTGGTTTAATCTTTAATGCTTTGTTCTTAACACGCAATACTAATATAGCGTCACGTGGATCTACTGACTCAAGCAGTTGAATAAACATCTGCTCACGCTTTAATGCTTTAACATTACGACCATCAGGACTATCTACAAAGTAAATAAATTTACGACACTCGGCAATCAACTTACCCTCTTGTTCTGCTGATTGTTGTAGAGCTCTGTATGGAGGATCTGTATCAGGTAATAGCCATTTGACTCCAGGATCCATTGCATAACCAATGATTGCCTTAAGAGCAGCCGAACTGTTTTTCTGTAAGATTGTTGCCTGTTTTGCGGCAGTCTTTTGTTTTTCTACTTCATCTATAATTTCAGCCAATGTCTTTGTCATTAAAAATCTCCTATGTTTTCTGTTAGTTGTGAAAGTCTGTGTTGAATTAGATATGGAAATATTTTAGAACGTGAGTTTGGTTTAACAGTGTCGAACAATGATAAGCACTCATCTCGAATATCATCAGGAATCTTATCTAAGTCAATCAACTGTTCGTTCCGCATATATCCACGCAACATTGTATCGTTGCAGAATTCTTTTGGTTCTAATCTACACCACTCATCCATCTTATCTCGACGTAGTGGTTTCTGTCTCTTATCAGTAACGAACGTATCATCATCTGATAAAAAGTTGGGGATTCCATCACTACGGTCACCAAGCATAATATGTTCTTTACGGAAACTCTCTGGATTATTAACAGCAATCATCTTCTTGAGAACAGGAGAATATTGATACACGTTACTGTATTTCTGTAGCTGTGCAAAGTCTTTATCACCAGACAAGATTAAAATCTTTTCACCATCACCAATGAATGTGCCATACTTATGACAGATAGTAGCAATGATGTCATCAGCTTCAGCACGATCAATGCGTAATGTTTTGTATGGTAGATTATCACGTATCTCATCCCGAATCTTATTGAGTGATTCAAATAATAGATTCCAGTCTAGAGTAGACGCATCTCTATCTTTCTTACGATTGGCTTTGTAGTGTGGGAAAATTTCCCGACGCCAGTAATGTCTGCCGTCACAACAAATAATCAACTCACCATACTCATTGCTGAACTTTGTTCTATAAGAACGCAAGCTGTTCAATATCATATGGCGAATCATATCTTCATTGAGTTCATCTTTAGTATGTGAAAGATGCATCATCAAATTCGATATCATAGTCTGATTCAAATCAACAAGTATCATGTTAAGCAATCCGTAGAATTAACGAAGTTTCATTCAATCTTCCATTAGCACTTGTTGCTTTTGTGGTTAGATTGTCGAAGTATTTAGCGACAGATTTAATGCCACCAGTCACAACGCTTTTAGCCAAATCCTCTGGCTTACGAATTTTCTTTGATAAAGAATTCACTTCACTGAAGTTCTTTAGCGATGTTCCTGTAACTGAAAGTCCACCACTATCCGCGACGTATCGAGCCAAGCATCGAGTCTTACTATTAAACACCCAGACTTCACTAGCATTAACCATTTTGCTTGGATCTATACTGGTAAGACGCAACTCAGAATCAGCTTTCTGATACTTAACATTGCGTGTAACTTGATCAGCAGATTTCTTTTTAATCTTACGTGGTGCACGTGCTTTCTTTTGATTAGTAGACCAAGTCTTAGCGTCATCGATAATCTTTTGAACAAAGTCATGCAGTTTCTTAATTTCACGTTTGGTCAAGAAACCATACGCTTCAACCAACTGCTCATCCTCACCCTTCATTAACTCTTTAATTTCTTTGAGTTCTTCAGTGTATATCTGAACAATGCGTGATGCATACATTGGCTTTAAGTCATACTCTTTCAACCAAGCATAACAGTCGAACTTATGTTTACATCTGGTTCTAATGAACTCATCGATGTTAAAATCAATATCACCAATGGTTTCATTAATGGCTTCTGTTACTTTCTGTTGTATATCAAACGCTGGTTTCGGTTTCTTCTTCGATTCTTTAAGTTGCGACAACTCAGATATACGATTCAACTCATCGATAATGTATTGCTTATGTATGTTACTTAAATTCAAGCCCATCATACTCATACGACATAACCATGGCATTGGTCCAACAATAAGATTATCAGATACCTTATTGAAAGCAGCCAATTCCTTGGTCATGTTATTATGTGATAGGTATACTTCGATGAATGAACGTGTCTCTTTATCAGAGCATTGGTTTGTATAGAAATTAAAGCAGCGCATCATCTGCTCTTTCATCTGTTGATTAGTCATAGTGGTTTGTGTATCATCCCACTTATGCTCTTCACCCAATGCTCTTAAATCGATACCAGCTGGCACAATACGCTTTACAGTTTTAATTTTCAATTTATTCTCCATAATGAATAATCATTATACCACAACTGGTTACGAAAGTAAAGTATTATTTCTTCTTTAATCGTGATTGTAGAAATGCTTTCCATTGTGCCGCACGTAATTCCCAGTTGTAAAAATTATCAGTATACATTTTCTGGAATTTCAACTTATTCTGATTAGTTTCATCCCAATGCGTTCTGATAGCCATAAGCAATACATTAGCAAATATGTTAGCGTGTGTATTATAGTCTTCATGGAATGGATACATTGTAGCGAAATTAGCAGTAGTCTCTGGAAGAGCAGCAAAGTTGGGGCATACAATAGAACAACCAGCACTCATAGCTTCCATCACTGAGATACACGAAGTTTCTGGCCAAATGTTAGGATACGCATAGATATGTGCATCTTGCAATGCTCTACGCACTACCTCATTAGATTGATATCCGTGATAGGTGATGTTAGGATGTTTACGACAACGATCAAAGACAGTAGCATACTGTTGGTCACGTTTTTCCCAACCATAAATCTTGAACGATGAATATACATCCAAGTGTAGATTAGGAATATTAGCACTTATCTGTTCGAACACAGGTAACAGCAACTCTAATCCACGATGAGGTGTTGTATGATAAATCAGTCGAGTGATTTCTTTAGTTTTAACTTTCTCGGGAATAGGTTCGATAGCATTTTGCAATACAATACCATCAGAGTAAGGCACTTCTCTACCCATGTTAAATGTAGACTGTTGATAGTTAGAAACGAAAATCAACTTATCGAACTTAGCACGGTTCTCTTTCTTAGAGATGTATTCACTTTCTGGATCATCCCATGTATCATGCAACCACAATAGATTTTTCTTATCTGTAGATACATTCCTTACTCGTGAACAGATAATATTGAACTGCTCTAACAGCTCAGCAGGAACACGTTGCTGTAATCCTTCAAGCATCATTTCAGTGCCACCCTTAGCACCTATATGAGAATATGTGCCATCATCCTCATTAGGTCCAAGAGATGGTGTTGCATCCTCTAACATACCAGTAACATTTAATATTGTCATTCCATAACCTCATATGATCTAACAGATTCTTTACGAAAAGCTCGCCAAGCATTCTTATCGATATCCCATACAGCGATAACACTATTACTTTGCTTGCGAGCAGTTGCAGTCGCCACAACGATATTATCATCAGTAGCAGCTTTCTTAATTATATAGGATTCTTGGAGAGTGCATCGCATTAGACGATTTTCTCCATTGTTTTTTGTAAATGTTACAAGCATAATATTGTTCTTTAACATACCTTCAAGTTTATCGTCCATCTTTATCTCCTCATGTGTGAAATATCAATTGCATCTTGTTGCGAAAATACTGGCACAGCATTACTCTTATGTAGTGTAGCAATACCAACGATTGCTGAACCAGTGTATTGTTTACTCACTGCCTTAGTTGTATCAGCTCTATCAGACACTAGACTAGGATAACGTCTTAGATCACGCTCAGGATCCCTGTATGGTCCTGCAGCGGTCGGCAGTGTAACAGCCCGATAGTTCTTACCACCTTTGGGTGTAATCGTTGTGCTCAATGGCTCTAATCCTAGACGTTTTCGTTCCCTATTATAGGATACAAGTGCAGTGGCTTTAGATTTGGTCATCTTAGATCTAGTTTTCTTATAACTGGTCGATGTGAAATACGCTGGCATTAATCCCATAATATATCCTTATACTGAAGGTTCGTAACACTGATATTATATCATAAACTGTGGCGAAAGTAAAGCACTTTTTCGTTCCCAATTATAAATATGGGGTGAATCCAACTATCGCACTATTTCTGCATCAGCCAAAGTGCTCAGTCCAGAGCGGGAATGGTATTATCAAGTCTCTTTCTCCTTATTACAACTTCAAGATATTCACCAAACACGAATTAGACCATAACTTTTTCGATGATGTTGATATTGTGGCATTTCCTGGTGGTTTCGGAGATGCAGACAGCTACGACTGGTTGTTCAAAGAAAACGGCACAGCTATTAGGAATTTCGTAAACTCTGGTGGTAGATATCTGGGTATATGTATGGGTGCGTATTGGGCAGATAAAATCTATTTCAATATTCTTGATAGTGTAAATGCGTATCAGTATATCAAACGTCCAAGAACAGATACCAGAAGACCACACGCTAAAGCAATCCCAGTTCAATGGAACAATTCTTCAGAACGTATGTTCTTTTATGATGGGTGTGCTTTAGTCGGTGATGAGAAAAAATTCAAAACCATTGCTAGATATGCGAATGGCGATCCTATGGCTATTATACAAAATAGGATTGGTCTAATAGGATGTCATCCAGAAAGTGAAAAACTATGGTATGATAGTTACAGTTGGATGAAACCCCATTGGCATCAAGGAAAGCATCATAAGATACTATTGGAGTTCGTTGACCAACTTATGGAACAGCCAATGGCTATGTATAATCCTACCCTTCTCCCGCAGAAGCAGTCTTCTTATCCTCGTCCTCTGCTGATGCGTTGATTTTCTGTTCTGCTAGCACTCGTTCATGTTCAATTGTTTTACCACGAAGATGTAGAACAACATCAACCTTTTGATTTAATCGAATCAAATCATTATCTAACATTCTAATTCTATCAATTAGACCAATTAGAGTTGCATTTGCTTCACTGAGAACAGGTTTGACTTCCTTAGTCGCCCAGCACCATACGAAATATATCATGTAGCCCATGCCGCCAGCAGCGACAATAGGAAATCCATATTTGTTGACGAGTTCTACGGCATCCATTAGTGCAATCCACTCCATTGAGTTAGGTCTGGCTTGTTAACTTCTAATCGTTTTAGTTCTGGTGGTAACTGAGGCATAAAATTAATTTGTGTTATACCTTCAATATCCGCAATTGATACAGCATACTTTGGCAAATCTTTAACTACTAGTGGTTCATTGGGAAACATAAAAGCAATAGACTTAGGTCCTTTGCGATCTACGATCACTTTCCACATATGAGTAGGAACACCAACTTTGTTAGCACCAATTGTTAAATGACCTGGCGCATAAAATGTTCCAGTAACAACATAGATGTCACCACCTTCAACAACCCAGTTACGAATGTATGTTTCTAGTTGTTTCCAGATACCACGATTATGATTAGGCACTTGCGGCACCATGTTAGATAAAAAGAAACTCTCACTCATAATCGCTTCTGTTTGTGTATTGTTACCTGCTGGTGATAGATGACCTCTATCGTATGGATTCCCAGCATAATCAGATAACACTGATTGAAACTGTTTAGGGATATCTGGATCTACTCTAAAGTCATCTTCACGTTTCTCTGGACCTGTTACCGATGCTAATGTAACATGTTCAACAACATACTCCGCAGTCCTAGTGTCATTCCTATAATGAATAGCATAGTTTTGTTTACACAGATACTGAGAGTTAGTTAATTTACTAACTGGTGCGCCTCTAATAACAAACTGTGGACACTTATCATCGATAGGGTTTGCTAATACATTAACGCAAACAAATAGTAAAGCGTAAATTAATTTATTCATTTGGAATCCTCAGGTGGACATGCACATAATGTCCCTTTTGTTTTTCTTAATAACACCTTATCATTGTATACGGTGGCAACAAATATATCACCCTCTTTAACCTCAATCATTGCTGGTCTTATTGTTTCATCCATGAATATTGAACCGTCAGGTCCCAAATCAAAATCATAGTCTACAAATCTCATCAATCTCTCCTTGCATCATTTTTGCCATCAGCTCTGGCAATTCTATTAACATCTGGTTTTAATCCCAGGGCATTTGAAACAATCGTATCAATACGTATAACATCATGGTTCATAGTCTTTACTCTATTATCTAGTGCTCCGATAATACCAGTTAATCCCTTAATAGAACCCATAACACCTGCTAATATAAATTTGAGAGTCAAGAAAATGAAATATCCACCAGCCATAGCTGCTGCTATTGGAAATCCTAGTTCTGCTACTAATTTAAAAAAGTCCATCGATATCTCCTACTTGCTGGTTGCTTTATAAGTTCCATTCCAGTCTTCTGGTTTGCCTTCTTCCATCCTATCTATCATCAATTTATAATATTCACACATTTCTTTATTCTTAAGCATTTGTGTTCTTGCTGTAACTAATGCTTCATCCCATCTACCTTCGTAATACCAATACAGAAATGCGTTTTGTCCTTTTTCTTGCTTCGACAATGTATATATCTTCACGCCTTCTTTCTTACCTTTAACTGCAATGCAATCTAATTCAAACACATCGTATTCATCTTGAACTAATCTGGCAGTTTCCGGACCAAGTATAATACGCACTCCATAATTTTTTGATTGACCTTCAAGGCGACTAGCGAGATTGACTCCATCACCGAGACAAGTATAATCAAAACGCTGAGCGGAACCCATATTACCGACAACAACAATGTCACTGTTAATACCCAAGCCCATACCGAAAGCTGGTATACCTTCTTTAGTAACTTCTGCATTAAATGCATCTAGACTCTCCATCATCTGTAGTGCGGTTTTAACAGCCATCTTAGCGTGATTAGGTTCATCTAGTGGCGCATTCCAAAATGCCATCTGTGCATCACCAATATACTTATCTAGTGTTCCGTTGTTCTCTAAAATCTTTGCGGTCATTGCAGTCATGTAACGATTCATAATTTTTGTGAGACCTTGAACGTCTTTACCATAATGTTCGCTGATACTTGTGAAACCTCTTACATCAGTAAACATAATTGATAGTTGTCTTGACTCACCGCCAAGTGTTAGCAGCTCTGGATTCTTTTGTAATTTTTCAACGAGAGCAGGCGATAGGTATGTTCCGAACTGTTTCTTGATCTGCATTTTCTGCAGAAATTCAGATACAAACTTTACGGCATAACAATGAAGACTGACCAAAACAAAACATACAACCAAAGCAGTTGAGTCGAGTAAGGACAAAAACGCATCATAATAAACAAGACTACCACCAACACTGCCAGCAATAACCAATGCCGCAAATCCGATCCCTACATACGTCCACCTTGATAATGAAATAATTAAAATACCACCAACAATCATCAATAATATTTCTGCTCCATCAGCCCAATCAGGTCTTTGAATATTCTTTTGATTAGTGAGTGTATCTAGAACTGCCGCTTGTAAATAATGAGGAAAGACTGCTCCGACAGAAGTAGCGACTGGGTTGTTGAATCCTTTCGCCGTGAGACCAACAATGACGATTCCATTGTTGAATTTATTGGGAAGAGAGTTGAGAGAGTGTTCGATTGGTCTTGAGGTCCAATCAACCCAAATTCTACCCGACTGATCCGTCGCGATTTTTCCGAATTGGGGAATTCTAACTGCTTCGATTCCTGTTTCGGTAACTTTAACTTGGAAGCTGGGATCTCCTGAAGCGACTCGCAATGTTTCGAGACTGATACTCGGATACAGCTTTTCTTCAAATCTGACGACCATTGGTATTCTTCGGGTGACGCCATCAATCTCGGGAAGTGTATTAACAACACCAATGCCAGCAGCAGTTTCATTTAGTATCCTCGTATTAGGTTGAATGCTATTATATTCAATACCAACAGAACCAGTTCCTATAACGGATACGCCTGGTCTGAATGGATCATAGTTTACTTTGATTTGGTCTTCGCTTCCTGTATGAGGAAGAATGACGGGATACTTCTTTAATGTTTCTGCTAGTTTAGCGTCTTGACCAAAACGATCACGCTCAGGCATAAACACGTTAAAGACAACAAGACCAGCGCCACGACGATATAATTCATTAATGATCGCTGCGTATTTGTCTCTAGGGAATGGGAATTGACCTTCTTTTTGAATATACTCATCGTCGATATTTACCACGTGTATCTGTTTAGATACTGTAGTCTCCTTATTTGTGATTAGTGTATCGAAATAACGAAGTCTGATACTTTCAACGAATGAAGGATCTGCAATTCTAATGCAGAGTAGTATCACTAATGTTATAATTGCTGTCCACGGAGATAATAATTTTTTCATAAGCGACTCTTAATTGTTTTTTTCTTCACACGGTGGCATATTATAAAATATAATCCCACTGGTTAATCCTACAAATATTGAAACTGGTGTTGCTGCCCCCACTATCACCAATACATTGTTTATTGCTGCCCCCATCCAAAGTGAACCTCCAATATTATCTATATGTTCTTGCGATTCTTTTGGTAAATCATCTCTATAATTTAATAATAAAATTTTTCCTATCGTTGATCCTATAAATCCCAATGGATTCACTTCTATAGCATTTGTAAAATTTAAAGCTATTCCCGTTGTCACTGTATCAGCTATTGCGCCTTGTTTAGCAGTTGGTTTTAAACACAACCCCCATACAGAATTGCTCATAATTAACAATAAGAACATCAACAAATACTTAATCATTTTTGTATAATCGTAATAGTTGTTGAACCTCCACTATTAACCTTTTGATATAGTGGAACACCGCTCTGTGTAATATTTAGCACAAGATTCGCATCCTTACTAACGATTATCTGTGCGACATGAGATCCACCCTTCGTCAATACCAGTTTATCATTTTCATCTATACCATAGAGTAATCCTGTTGCTGGATCATAGCCAGGCAACATCGATATCTGTGCTGTTAATACATCTTGACTAGCAGATAACGCAGCATTGACTTGATCTAAGATATTAGGTAATAAGTCAAAGTCTAAGAAATTTATGTCTAGAGCATTATATTTCAATACATCCTCATCTAACTTATTTGCTGCTAAGAAATCTTTATTCAGAAAATTAACATCTAACGCATTTCTAGTTTCTGCGCCTTTTTGTTCGCCATGCTCTCGCTGTATTTCTCTTGGTGGATCAATGATTAACATATTGTTAATATTCATTTGGTCGATACGAACTATGACTGGTCTAGTTGGTGGTGTGGATAGAGATGTTACTAATGTTGCCTGATACGCAACATCCATATGAACTGTTCCGCTATCA
>Ga0114978_10003040_pt1 | contig 13790 bp, 9 predicted proteins | sample S_140212_EF_Meta_FD_87027 | JGI IMG/M metagenome (GOLD analysis project Ga0114978, IMG submission 87027) | Freshwater microbial communities from Lake Simoncouche, Canada to study carbon cycling - S_140212_EF_MetaG | ecosystem: Environmental > Aquatic > Freshwater > Lake | place: Lake...
GAGCACAAGCTCGCGCGCGGCTTTTTACCGACCAAAACGTGGTCGGCGCATTGGCTGCAACACCCGCGCTTCGCCGATGCGGTGGAGGACTTTCTCGCGCGAGAAGCCAAGGGCATTGACCGTTATGTCAACGAATTGAACGAGCACAGTCCGTTCAAGGCTGAAACACCGACAACGCCCCCATAGCGCGCACTTGAGCATCCCGCGCACCGCTCAGAACATTGGCTTTTTCTTCGCCTTGTTGTAACGCATGATTCCATCGACGATTTCTTTTTTGGCCGCGACGGGGCCGGACCAGCCCTTGACCTTCACCCACTTGCCCTTTTCGAGATCCTTGTAGTGCTCGAAGAAATGCCTGATCTGCGATAGCCGTTCAGGCTGCAAGTCCTCGGGCTTTTTCCAGTGCCGGTAAATAGGCAGGATCTTGTCGATAGGCACGGCCAGCAGCTTCGCATCCTGGCCCGCTTCGTCTTCCATCTTGAGCAGGCCGATAGGGCGGCAACGAATCACCGCACCCGTCGTGACCGGGAACGGGGTGATGACAAGCACATCTACCGGATCGCCGTCCATCGACAGCGTGTGGGGGACGTAGCCGTAATTGCACGGGTAATGCATCGAAGTCATCATGAAACGATCGACAAACAAGGCGCCGGTCGCCTTGTCCACTTCGTACTTAACCGGGTCGGCATTCATCGGGATTTCAATAATGACGTTGAAATCATCCGGAACAGCCAGGCCGGAGCTGACGCGGTCGAGATTCATTGGCCGGATCTACGGGGTTTTGCGAATTCCGCCCAACAAGGCGGCCACCTGGCGCACCGGCCTGCTAGACGAACGCGGCGCATCGGGCTGCTGCGGCTGCGACGAGGCCGGTGCCACCTGGGGCTCGTAGGGTTTGCTGAACAAGGGATCCTGCGGCTTGCCGGCCTGACGTGAACTGGCTGGCGGCCGCTCACTGCGCTCAGCATGGGCGGGACGCTCGGAGCGCTCCGGACGCTCAGCACGCGTGAGGCTGGGGCGTTCGCCACGACCGCGCCCGCCGCCACCGTCTCGAGCTTCACGACCGCGACCGGGTGAATACGAAGGCACTTCACTCGCATTGGGCTCGAAGCCCGGAACGAGGCTTTGCGGAATCGACTGCTTGATGATTTTTTCGATCGCGCCCAGCCGGTCGTGCTCTTCCGAGCACACCAGCGAGATCGCCTCGCCGGTCGAGCCGGCACGGCCGGTTCGACCGATACGATGGACATAGTCCTCGGGCACGCTAGGTAGTTCGAAATTCACCACATAGGGCAATTCAACGATATCCAGACCGCGTGCCGCCACATCGGTGGCCACCAGCACGCCAACCTTGCCGGTCTTGAACTCGTCCAGCGCCTGCATGCGCTCGCTTTGCGTCTTGTCGCCATGGATCGCCGCGGCATGCACACCCTCGTGATTGAGTTGGTAGGCAAGCCGGTTGGTGCCAAGACGCGTGCCGCAAAACACCAGAACCTGGTTGAGGTTGCGCGATTTTATGAGGTGCACCAGCAACTCGCGCTTTTTCTCGCGCGCAACGGGATGAACAATGTGAGTGATGAGTTCGGTGACTGCATTGCGCCTCGCAACCTCGATCAGCACCGGGGCGTTGAGCATCGCATCGGCGAGTTTCTTGATTTCGTCTGAGAAAGTCGCCGAAAAAAGCAGGCCCTGTCGCTGTTTGGGCAGAAGACTGATGATGCGCTTGACGTCTGGAATGAAACCCATGTCGAGCATGCGGTCGGCCTCATCAAGCACCAGCACCTCGACCTGCGACAGGTTGATGGTGCGCTGTTGCACGTGGTCGAGCAGGCGGCCCGGCGTGGCGACCACGATTTCGACGCCGCTTCTTAGTGCCTGCGTCTGCGGATCCATATTGACGCCGCCGAAAATCTGCACGCTTTTGATGGGCAGGTACTTGGCGTAAGTTTTGACGCTCTCCTCGACCTGCGCCGCAAGCTCGCGCGTGGGGGCAAGAATCAGCGCGCGCACCGGATGGCGCGCCGGCGAAGCTGAGGTGTTGGCGTGGCGGGCAAGCCGCTGCAAAATAGGCAGCGTAAAGCTGGCGGTCTTGCCTGTGCCCGTCTGGGCGCCGCCCATCATGTCGCGCCCGGACAGTACGATCGGGATGGCCTGTGCCTGGATTGGCGTAGGCTGGGTGTAGCCACTCTCTTTTACCGCCCTCAGCAATTCGGGCAGCAGGCCTAACTCGTCAAAAGACGTGGCATGCGGGGTGTCGCTCATACGCTCCTAGGGTAATTCTTCGTTTCAGCGTGCCAAGAACTCGTGCGGGTTACGCGAGTTACGGTAGGCTCACGGTGACACGAATGCTCGCGGATGCCGTAAAGCACAAACCGCGTACACGAACAAGTCCGAGAGTATAGCAGACTCACCCTGTGAAGCTCCGCGCCTGCCTTGTACGCCGCCATTTCAGCAAATCCCCCCAGTTTGGTGCGCCCCGGGGATGATTCCCCCCTTATAATCCGGCCCTTTTCCGCTCCGGCATGCCGCTTTGATCACTCTGCGCAAACTCACCCTGCAACGCGGCATCAAAGTGCTGTTGCGCGATGTCGACCTGATGGTTCACGCCGGCATGCGCATCGGACTTGTTGGCGCCAACGGCTGCGGCAAATCGAGCCTGTTCGCGCTTATGCTGGGAGAGTTGCATTCGGAGACCGGCGACCTTGACATGCAGGCGGGCCTCACCATAGCCCACGTCGCCCAGGAAGTGCCATCGACCATACAGGCGGCGATCGAATACGTCACTGACGGCGACACCGCGCTTCGCGCCATAGAGGCGGCCATCGCCGCCGCCGAAAAAAGTGGCGATGGCGAGCGCTTGGCGCTCGAACATGAACGCTACGAACACGCCCTGGGCTATGGCGCGGCCGCGCGCGCCGCCGCGCTGATGCACGGGCTCGGTTTTTCAGCCAGCCAGCAAGCCACGCCCGTGGCCGAATTCTCAGGCGGCTGGCGCATGCGCCTTAACCTGGCACGGGCGCTGATGTGCCGTTCCGATGTGCTGCTGCTGGACGAACCAACCAACCACCTCGATCTTGACGCCGTCATCTGGCTTGAAAACTGGCTGCGCAACTACCGCGGCACCTTGTTTCTGATTTCCCACGACCGCGAATTTCTCGATGCGGCGGTCACCTCGATCATTTACGTCGAACTGCAGAAACTCAAGCTCTACACCGGCAACTACTCCGATTTCGAGGTTCAATACGCCTCCCAACTGGCGAACCAGCAGTCGGCCTACCAGAAACAGCAGCGCGAAATCGCCCACCTGCACTCCTACGTCGAACGCTTCCGCGCCAAAGCAACCAAGGCGCGCCAGGCGCAAAGCCGCATGAAAGCGCTGGCGCGCATGGAAATCATCGCCCCGGCCCATGTCGACACCCCCTTCACCTTCAGGTTCGCCGACATCAAGGCAAGCCCCAACCCGCTGCTCTCCCTCGAGGACGCCGTAGCCGGCTACGGCGACAAGACGGTCATCCAGAGCACCACACTGTCCATTCCCGAGGGCTCGCGCATCGGCCTACTTGGCGCCAATGGCGCGGGCAAATCGACATTAATCCAGACGCTCGCCGGCATGCTGGCCCCGATCGCCGGAACTCGGCGCGAGGGCAAGAACCTGAAAATCGGCTACTTCGCCCAGCACCAACTGGAGGCCCTGCGCAATGACGAGAGTCCGCTGCGCCACCTGATGCGCCTTGAGCCCACCGCGCGCGAACAGGACTTGCGCGATTTTCTCGGCAGCTTTGACTTTCGCGGGGACATGGTCAGCGGCACCGTGGAATATTTTTCAGGCGGTGAGCGCGCGCGCCTGGCGCTGGCCATCATCGTGCGCCAGCAACCCAACCTGTTGCTCCTCGACGAACCAACCAACCACCTTGACCTGGATATGCGGCACGCGCTGACGCTGGCGCTCTCAGAATACGAGGGCGGCCTCGTTCTGGTTTCCCATGACCGCCACCTCATCCGCACCACCACTGACACGCTGATGCTGGTCGCCGACGGCCGCGTCCAGCCATTTGATGGCGACCTCGACGATTACCGTGACTGGCTCACCGAGGCGCGCGCCGGCCAGAGAACCGGCGCTGGCGAGGACGGTGGCGCCGTCAACCGCCGCGACCAGCGCCGTAACGAAGCGCAGGCGCGCAACGCTTCATTTGCCAAGAAAAAAGGCGTGCTGCGCAAAGTCGAAGCAGCGGAAAAACGTATGGCGCAACTCTCAAGCGAAAAAGCGCGGCTCGCAGCACTGCTCGGAAGCGAAGGCTTCTACTCAGGAGATGACCGCGAGAAAATCCAGGCGGCCCTATTTGAAGCAGCGCGTGTTGACGGTGCGCTGCAACAGGCAGAAGGCGAGTGGCTGACGCTGCAGGAAGAACTCGAGACAATGGCGGCGGAATAAGCGGCACCCGGCCGCCGACAGCCCCCCTTGCCGTGTCACGCCCGGTTACGCCATCGCTGAAAGACACCGGCTGGAAAGCCTTGTCTGGAGCCGATTTCCAGCACATTAGCGCATCGAACAGCCCTAATTGAGCAGTTTTGGCGCAACATCCCCGGTGCTCGCGGCCATTGAACTGGGCAAGGCCAAAGGTATATCCCACTCCGCTTTCATCACCGCCTGGTGCAGCAGGCTGGTGATGCCGTGCACCAGCTTGTAGTCCAGACCCAGATTGAGTCCCTGCCCCTCGCGCGGCAACAGCGTGAGCACGTTCTGCCCCTCCGCCGAGCGCCCGCTGCTCATACGCGCCACCAGCATGGGCTCGGTACCCAGCGGGTAGCTGTCAGCCTCTTCTTTGTAGGGGGTGGCAAAGTCGGCCTGCGCCAACGCCTTCTCGTGCTCCAAGCCCAGCAGCGCCTTGCGCGCTTCGGGCGCCGCCTGCGTGACGATTGCAGGTGCGCTTTCCGCCATCTTGATCAGGATTGGCCATAACAGCCTGACGCAGCGGCGCGTCAACCACAGCCGCAACTCGGCCCCTTCATTGGTGGCGAAACGCGCCAGCAAACGGTCCTGTTCAGCGTTGAACTCGATTTTGACCTGGCGGATATTCATGGGCAAAATTTTAACCGTGTTTCAGCCACGCAAAGACGGTGCTGGGGACACACCAAATAAAAAAGCGGGCAAGCCCGCTTTTTTATTTTCCCAGGAAAGCCCGATGAAAAACGGCTTACTTGGCTTCCTTTTCCATGAGCTTGTCCACGAGGCCGGCGGGTACTTCGGCGTAGTGGGCAAATTCCATGGTGAAGGTGCCGCGACCGCTGGTGGTGGAGCGCAGGAAGTTGATATAGCCGAACATCTCGGCCAACGGGACAAAGCCCTGCACAAACGCTGACGGGCCCTTCTGCCCCTGGTCGGTGACCTGACCGCGACGACGGTTGATGTCGCCGATGATGTCGCCAAGATACTCCGCTTCGGTCACCACCTCGACGCCCATCACCGGCTCGAGCAGCTTGGGCTTGCCCATCCTGTGCGCCTCGCGAAAGCAGCTACGGCCGGCGATTTCAAATGCCAGCGCCGAGGAGTCGACGTCGTGAAATTTTCCATCGAGCAGACGCGCCTTGAAGTCGACGACTTCGTAGCCGGCGATCTGGCCCTTCTTGCTCTCGGTGCGGATCGCATGCTCGACCGCGGGGATGTATTCGCGCGGAATACGGCCGCCGGTGACCTCATCCGAGAAATGCACGCCCTCGCCTGCACCGAGGGGCTCGAACACCATTTTCACCTCGGCGAACTGGCCCGAACCGCCCGATTGCTTCTTGTGCGTGTAGATATGCTCGACGATCTTGCCGAAGGCTTCGCGAAAGCTGACCTTGGGCTTGCCCATCACCGCCTCGACGCCAAGCTCGGTACGCATGCGGTCGATGGTGATCTCAAGGTGCAACTCGCCCATGCCGCGCAACACCGTCTGGCCGGTCTCCTGGTCGACGTTAAGACGCAATGACGGGTCAGCCTTGACCATCTTGTAGATCGCGGTAGACATCTTGTCGATGTCGGCACGCGTCTTGGGCTCGACCGACACGCTGATAACCGGGTCGGGAAAGCGCATGCGCTCCAACAGTACCGGATGGTCCGGGTCGCACAGCGAATCGCCGGTCTCGGTGTCCTTCATCGACACGAAGGCGCAGATGTCGCCGGCGCGCGCTTCATCGATATCCTTGGTGATGTTGGCCTGCACCTCGACGATGCGACCGATACGCTCTTTCTTGCTGCGCGTGACGTTGTAAAGGTTGTCGCCCTTCTTGATCACACCGGAATAAACACGCACAAAAGTGAGCGTGCCGAACTGGTCGTTGATGACCTTGAAGGCCAGGGCGCGCGCCGGGGCGTCGTCCGTGACTTCCTGCACGCCAACCGACTTGCCGTCCTCGTTCACGAGCGTGATGCCACCATTCTCGCCCGGGTAGGGCATGTAATCGATCACGCCATCGAGCAGCTGCTGCACGCCCTTGTTCTTGAACGACGAGCCGCAGAAAATCGGCATCAGCTGGCCGCTGACCACACCCTTACGGATGCAGGCCTTGAGCACGGCCGGATCGAACTTGTCGTTTTCGACAAATTCCATGAAGGCGTCGTCATCGAGCGCCAGTGCCGACTCGAGCATTTCCTTGCGCAGCTCTGGAACGCGGTCGATCCAGTCGTTGTCGGCGGTGGCGGTAAACTTGAAGCGCTCCTTGAGTTTGTCCAGGGGCACCGTCTCCCACACGCTGTCCTTGTCTTCCGAGGCCCAGACATAACCCTCGCCAGCCACCAAGTCGACCATGCCGACAAATTCGTCGTGACTGCCGATGGGGATCTGGCACAGCAGGATATTGGCGCCAAGGCGCTCCTTGATGCCCTTGACGCAGTGGGCAAAGTTGGCGCCCATGCGGTCCATTTTATTGATGTAGCACATACGCGGCACGTTGTACTGGTTGGCCAGGCGCCAGTTGGTCTCGGTCTGCGGCTCCACGCCGGCCACGCCGTCAAACACCACCACGGCGCCATCGAGCACACGCAGCGAACGGTTCACCTCGATGGTGAAATCGACGTGCCCGGGCGTGTCGATAATGTTGATCTGGTAGCCCTTCCACTCGGTCGAGACAGCGGCGCTCTGGATGGTGATGCCGCGCTTGCGCTCTTGCTCGAGGTAATCGGTCGTCGTGCTGCTCTTGCCGTCCTTGGTGTCATGCACGTCGATGATCTGGTGCTTTTTGCCGGTGTAGTAGAGCACGCGCTCGGTAGTCGTCGTCTTGCCCGCGTCAATGTGCGCGATGATGCCGATGTTGCGGTAGAGCTTGAGCTCTTTCTGCCTGGCCATGATTGTTGCCCTAAAAAATAAAAAGTAATTACCCCGGCGGCTGCCGCCTCCGAGTCCGGTATCGCTATTGCTCTTACATATTGCTAAGGGGAACTGGAATTTGAGCCGTTATGGTGCGAGGTCTTCCCGGCCCATCTCAACTCGGCACGCGCCGCAATTTCCGCCGGTCCGTTTGCCCGATTTTTCCGCAATGATTCCGTAACTGTTCCGTGATTGTTCCTCGCAGCGCGGCATTTTACTTCAACTAGGTTTTAAATTCAGGACTTTAAGCTGGCAGCGGCCGGGATTAAATAGCGCCCACTAACACCAGAAGGGGCGATCAAGCCGACTGGAAAGCCGCGCGCGGCGGGGGTTTCCAGTCGTGTTCCCGCTTACGCCCTGGCGCGCGGCGAAGGTGCTGCCGACTAGCCCGCGCCGTCTGAATTCAGCCCGGGCCGCTACCGGCGTGCCGGGCCAGCGCCCAGGCGACATGCTCGCGCACCAAGGCCGACGGGTCTTCCTCCCGCGAGCGCAAAGCCCTCAAGGTCACCTCCCCCGAAGGCGCGTTGCCCAGGCCAACCGCCAGATTGCGCGACCAGCGCTCATAGCCGATGCGGTGAATCGCACTACCGGCGGTGCGCTCAAGGAATTCGCGCTCGGTCCAGGCAAAAAGGTCCGCCAGTTGCGCGTTGTCCAGGCCATGACGCACACGGAAATCGGGCTCTGCGCTGACCTGGGCGTACTTGTTCCAGGGACACACCAGCTGGCAGTCATCACAACCATAAACACGGTTGCCAATGAGCGGTCGCAACGCGACCGGGATGGAACCTTTGAGCTCTATGGTGAGATAGGAAATGCAACGCCTCGCATCCAGTTCACGCGGCCCGACAATCGCCTGCGTCGGGCAGACATCAATACACTTGGTGCAACTGCCGCAGTGCTCGGCGAGGGGAACGTCAGTCGGCAAAGGCAGGTCGGTGTAGATCTCGCCCAAAAAAAACAAAGACCCCGCCTCGCGCGAAAGCAGCAGCGTATGCTTGCCGCGCCACCCAAGCCCGGCCCGGGTGGCGATCTCCACCTCCATAACGGGCGCCGAGTCGACAAACACCCTGTGACCGAAGACCCCGACCTCAGCCTGGATGCGATCAGCCAGCGTCTGCAAACGTCCGCGTAACACCTTGTGATAGTCGCGGCCGAGGGCGTAGCGCGCGATATAGGCCTTGTCTGCATCGGCTATAACGCCCCAAGCTTCGGCACCTGCGTCAGCTTGATGCTGATAGTCGAGGCGAACTGAGATAACGCGCAGGGTTCCGGGCACCAGTTCCTGCGGACGCGAGCGCCGCGTGCCATGCCTTGCCATATAATCCATCTCGCCGTGAAAACCCTTTGCCAGCCAATCGGCGAGCCGTTTTTCCGCGATGGCGAGATCGCAATCGGCTACGCCGACCGCGCCGAAGCCAAGCTCGCGCCCCCAAGCCTTGATAGCGGCGGCCAGCATGGCGTAATCGACCGCGCTCTTCGCCGGCTCTTTGGCTGCGTCCTTGTTTAGGGGTTCCTGCGTTTGACTCATCCTGATCATATTAAAGCCTTGACCCTGCGCCTGCCCGACCTGGCCGCGACCGAGCGCCTTGGCGTGCAACTGGCAGGCTTGCTGCGCCCGGGGCTCAAAATTTATCTTTCCGGCGACCTTGGCAGCGGCAAAACCACCTTGGTACGAGCCCTGCTGGCCGCAGCCGGTTACGGTGGGCGGGTAAAAAGTCCGACTTATGCATTGGTTGAACTTTACGTCATTTCTAAGTTATACTTGTACCACTTTGATTTTTATCGATTCCGAGACCCTGAGGAATGGCAGGATGCGGGTTTTCGAGAGCACTTTGATGGCAGCGCGGTTTGCCTGGTTGAGTGGCCGGAAAAAGCTGCGGGTTTATTGCCACCCGCCGATCTCGATATATCGATCGCCATACCCGACCAGCGCCAAGGCGATGGACGGAACGTTAAGATCAGCGCCAACAGCGCATCAGGGGAAAATTGTCTAATCGCTTTGCAGCCCGCATCCTCCTCATAACGCATGTTGCACTGCGGGTCCTTTTCTTCACCATAGTTCCGCTGTTCCTGATCGCCTTTGCCGTACACGCCATCGCCGCAGCCCCACCCGCGCCCGATACCACAGCCAACACCATCAAAGCCGTGCGCATCTGGCCCTCGCCGGTCTACACCCGCATCACACTCGAGTCCAGGGCGCCGATACGGCACGAATTGCTGTCGGTAAAAAATCCCGAACGCTTGGTGCTCGACATCGAGAACGTCGACTTCGCCAGCGTGCAGCAGGAACTCACCGGCAAGCTTCTGCCCGAGGATCCATTCATCGCGTCGATACGCGCCGGTCGCTACAAGCCCGGCGTCGTACGCGTGGTCTTCGACCTCAAGGCCGAGGTCAAGCCGCAGATATTCACACTCAAGCCGGTCGGCGAATACGGCCATCGCCTGGTGCTCGATGTCTACCCCGCGATTGCAATCGATCCGCTGATGGCCTTGTTGGACAAACCCGCCGCCCCGCAGTCAGAGGCATCCGGGGCAGCCAGAAAATCCGACCCTGCCCAAACTGGGAAAACTGATCCCGCACCTTTGCCGTCCGCGACGCCAACGACCGCCGTGGCGGAGAACAAACCGACTGACACCAAGTCTGACGGCAAGAACGGCAAAGGGGCCGGCGTCGCACGTCTTATCACCGTTGTCATAGACGCCGGACACGGTGGCGAGGATCCGGGTGCCCGCGGTCATCACGGCAGCCATGAGAAAAACATCACCCTCACCATCGCCCGAAAACTCAAGACGGTGATCGATGCCGAACCGAACATGCGCGCGGTGCTGACACGCGACGGCGACTACTTCATCCCCCTTGGCGGGCGGGTTGAAAAAGCGCGTCGCGTCAAGGCAGACTTGTTTGTATCCGTTCACGCCGATGCCTTCATCAAGCCGCACGCACGCGGCTCCTCGGTGTTTGTGTTGTCCGAGCGCGGCGCAACATCAAGCGCGGCAAAATGGCTGGCAAAAAAGGAAAACGACGCCGACCTGATAGGCGGCGTCAACATCGCGGTCAAGGATCGTTACCTCGCGCAGACCCTGCTCGACCTGTCGCAGACGGCCCAGATCAACGACAGCCTCAAACTGGCGCGCTCGGTGCTTGCCGAGCTGGGCGCCATCAATACCCTGCACAAGGCGCATGCCGAGCAGGCGAGCTTCGCCGTGCTCAAAGCCCCGGACATCCCGTCTATCCTGGTCGAGACCGCGTTCATCAGCAATCCGGAAGAAGAACAACGGCTCAATGACCAGGGCTACCAGGAAAAAATGGCGCAGGCGATTTTCCAGGGAATAAAGCGCTACTTCGCGAAAAACCCGCCTCTTACACGCCCCGTGGTCACGTCCGATGCCGGGGAGCCGGCAAAAAGGACTACCCCTGCCTCGGAGGCGCCTGCCCCCGGCGCAAAGTCGCCAAGCCGCACCAACCTGGCCGCCAACGCATCGCGCTGAACACGCCGGGCCAAACAGGGTCGGCATCCGCACACACGCAATGCTTCTGGGGCGAGGACTGTGTCTGCCCCCCCCGGCGGCATCCCCGGGCGCGCCCCAGCGTTTAAGGAACTTCAGAGCCGCGCTTGAACGAACCCGGTACACAAACCCAGGGCACTCAGGCTTTGCGCAGTTTCTCGCGCAGGAATGCAAATACCAGCGGCAACAAGGACACACCGATGATTACAAGAATCACCGCGGTCAGGTTATTACGAATGAACGGCAGGTTACCGAAGAACACGCCTGCATACACCAGCGACACCACCCAGACCAGCGCACCGACCACGTTATAAGTGAGAAAACGCGAGTAAGTCATGCGGCCCACGCCCGCCACAAACGGTGCAAAGGTGCGCACAAAAGGCAGGAAGCGCGCAATGATGATGGTCTTGCCGCCGTGTTTTTCGTAGAAAGCGTGGGTACGATCGAGGGCCTTGCGGTTGAACCAGCGTGAGTCCTCCCAGTGAAAGACCTTGGGGCCGAGATAGTTACCGATGGCGTAATTGACGGTGTCACCAAGAATCGCGGCGACCACCAGCACCAGCACCAGCACATGCGGATTCATGTCCGATGCCGCCCACAGCGCGCCGGCCACAAACAGCAGCGAGTCCCCGGGCAGGAAGGGCGCCACCACCAGGCCGGTTTCGCAAAATATGATCAGGAACAGGATGACATAAATCCAGGTGCCGTATTGCGTCAGCAATGCCGCCAGGTGCTTGTCGAGGTGCAACAACAGGTCCATCAACTGCATCAGCAAATCCATGGGCGTTCCGGTATTCGATCAAGGCCCGCATTCTACCGACTGTATAATTGTTTTTGTCATCGATTTGAGCGGACATCAGAACGGACATCGGTCGATGCCGCTCAATCACTCCTTGCCAATCCCATGCCCGCAATCCACCTTTTACCTGACACCCTCATCAGCCAGATCGCCGCCGGCGAGGTGGTGGAACGCCCGGCCTCGGTGCTCAAGGAACTGCTCGAAAACAGTCTCGATTCGGGCGCAACCGAAATCAGCGTGACCCTGATGCAGGGTGGCGTGAAGAGCATCAAGGTCACCGACAACGGCGGCGGCATCCCTAAAGAGGACATGCCTCTTGCCTTCGCCCGCCACGCCACCAGCAAGATCGCCAGCCTCGACGACCTGGAGGGTGTGATGTCGCTCGGGTTTCGCGGCGAGGCGCTGGCCAGCATCGCCTCGGTGGCGCGGGTGTCCCTCGCCAGTCGCACGCGCGATGCCGCGCATGCCTGGTCCATTGCCGCCGCCGGCGGCCCGGCCGACGCGCCGCAGCCGGCGGCCCATCCTCCGGGCAGCAGCATCGACGTCGATGATCTTTATTTCAACACACCGGCGCGGCGCAAATTCCTCAAGACTGAAGCGACCGAGTTCGCGCATTGCGAAGACCAATTCAAGCGCGTCGCGCTGTCGCGCCCCGATGTGGCGATGAGCCTGAAGCACAACGGCCGCGTTTCCTGGCATCTTGCCGCGAGCGACGCAACCCGCCGCGTCGCGGCCATCCTGGGCGAGGAGTTCGCCGCCGCTGCGCGCACAGTCGACGCCGCCGCCGGCGACCTCAGGCTTAGCGGCCTTGCCGGCTCGCCGGCCCAGGCACGCGGTTCACGCGACCACCAATATGTGTTCGTCAACGGCCGATTCGTACGCGACAAGCTTCTGGTGCATGCGCTGCGCGCCGCCTACCAAGATCAACTGCATGGCGATCGCCACCCCGCTTACGTGATTTTTGTCCAGATCGACCCGCACGGCGTCGACGTCAATGTGCACCCGGCAAAAACCGAGGTGCGCTTTCGCGACAGCCGCCCGGTGCACCAGTTTGTATTTCACAGCGTCTCGCGCGCGCTCTCGGGCACGGCAGCCGACACGCCCGCGGCGACGGTGGGCTTTGCCGCCGCGCCAAACAGCGGCTCGGGCGCAGGCTCCTTCGGCGGATCCTCATCTGGTTTCGGCGCTGCTATGGGCAAGCCGTCCTGGGCGGGAACGCCGCCGCTGCCTTACATGCGCGAACAGACCGCATTCGCCGTGGCGCAACCGGCGGCGGCGTATGCGGCGATGTTCTCCGCCGGCATGGCGTCTGCTGCCACGGCATCGCCGGCCCCCGCCGCCGAGCAGCCGCTCGGGTACGCCGTCGCGCAATTGCACGGTATCTATATCCTGGCGCAAAACAGCGCCGGACTGGTGCTGGTGGACATGCACGCCGCACACGAGCGTATCCTCTACGAAAAACTCAAGCTCGCGCTCGACCTGCGCGAAATGGCAACGCAAAAACTACTGATCCCGGTCACCTTCAATGCCGACAGCCTGGAGGTGGCCACGGCGGAGGAGCACGGCGACGCCTTGCAGAAAATCGGTTTCGACATCACCCCGCTGTCACCGACGGCGCTGGCGGTGCGCGCGGTGCCGGCCATGCTGGCCTCGGCCGACATTGCCGAACTCGCCCGCGCGCTGCTCAACGACGTGCGCGAGTACGGCGCCACGCGCATGCTCACCGAGCGCCAGAACGAGCTGCTCGGGACCCTCGCCTGCCACGGCGCGGTGCGCGCCAACCGCAACCTCACACTCACCGAGATGAATGCGCTGCTGCGTGAAATGGAACAGACCGAGCGCGCCGGTGAATGCAACCACGGCCGCCCGACCTGGTACCAGATGAGCCTCGCCGACCTCGACAAACTGTTCATGCGCGGGCGTTGAGCGCACCCTTGCGTATGTTGCGGGTCGCGCCATTGTGCATGCTTGCGGATCGTTCCTCACGCCCTGCCACGACAGGGAATAGACTGGAAAGCCCTGCCAGGAGCGGGTTTCCAGCCATCGGCACACTGAGAAAAATGGGCACGCTCGTCAATCCGGGCCCCCATGGGTGACCAGGCCGAGCGCCTGCCGCCCGCCATCGCGCTGCTCGGCCC
>Ga0114978_10003043_pt1 | contig 13778 bp, 13 predicted proteins | sample S_140212_EF_Meta_FD_87027 | JGI IMG/M metagenome (GOLD analysis project Ga0114978, IMG submission 87027) | Freshwater microbial communities from Lake Simoncouche, Canada to study carbon cycling - S_140212_EF_MetaG | ecosystem: Environmental > Aquatic > Freshwater > Lake | place: Lake...
AGCCTAGCATACCGTGCCTCAATCGTTGTCCATCTTCAGCGCGGCGATAAAGGCTTCCTGCGGAATTTCCACCTTGCCGAACTGGCGCATCCGCTTCTTGCCCTCTTTCTGCTTGTCGAGGAGCTTGCGCTTGCGGCTGGCGTCACCGCCGTAGCACTTGGCGGTTACGTCCTTACGCAGGGCCCGAACCGTCTCGCGGGCAATGATCCGGCCACCGATCGCCGCCTGGATCGGAATTACAAACATATGCTGCGGGATCAGGTCCTTCATCTTCTCGCACATGCCGCGACCCCGGCTCTCGGCCCGGTCACGGTGCACCAGCATGGAGAGAGCATCCACGGGCTCGCTATTGACCAGAATGGACATCTTCACCAGGTCGCCCGCACGGTAGTTCTCCAGCTGATAGTCAAAGCTGGCGTAGCCGCGGCTGATGGATTTGAGGCGGTCGTAAAAGTCGAACACCACCTCGTTCAGCGGCAGGTCATAAATCACCATTGCCCGCCCGCCGACATAGCTCAACTCGCGCTGCACGCCTCGGCGGTCCTGGCAAAGCTTAAGCACCCCACCGAGGTATTCGTCCGGCGTGAAGATGGTGGCCTTGATCCAAGGCTCCATGATCGACTCGATCTGCATCGGATCGGGCAGGTCGGCTGGATTGTGCAGTTCCACCTGCTCGCCGTTGCGCAGGTTGATCTTGTAAACCACCGACGGCGCCGTCGCGATCAGGTCGAGATCGAACTCGCGGCTCAGCCGTTCCTGGATGATCTCAAGGTGCAGCAACCCCAGGAAGCCGCAGCGGAATCCAAAGCCCAGCGCCGCACTGCTCTCCATCTCATAGGTAAAGCTGCCGTCGTTAAGCCTAAGCCGGCCCACCGCGTTGCGCAGGTCGTCGAAATCGGCGGCGTCCACTGGGAACAGGCCGCAGAACACCACCGGTTGAACGTCCTTGAACCCGGCTAGGGGCTTGTCGGTCGGTCGGCGCTCGTCGGTGATGGTGTCGCCCACAGCGGCGTCGGCCACTTCCTTGATCTGGGCGGTGATGAAACCCACCTCGCCCGGGCCCAGGCTGTCGACGGGCGTGTTCTTCGGCTTGAACACCCCAACGCGGTCGATCAGGTGTGTCGAGCCGTGCTGCATCATCTGAATGCGCTGGCCGGCCTTCAGTGTGCCGTCAAACACCCGCACCAGCACTACCACCCCCAGGTAGGCGTCGTACCAGGCATCGACCAGCAGGGCCTTCAGCGGCGCGTTCACATCTCCCTTGGGCGGGGGCAGGCGGGTGACGATTGCCTCCAGCACATCGTGGATACCAAGGCCGCTCTTGGCGCTGGCCAGTACGGCGTCCGACGCGTCCAGGCCGATCAGGTCCTCGATCTGAGCCCGCACCCGCTCGGGCTCTGCGGCGGGCAGGTCGATCTTATTGAGCACCGGCACGATCTCATGGTCGGCCTCGATGGCGGAATAGACATTGGCCAGGGTCTGGGCTTCGACGCCCTGGCTGGCGTCCACCACCAGGATCGACCCCTCGCAGGCGGCCAGCGATCGGCTGACCTCATAGGCGAAGTCGACGTGCCCCGGCGTGTCCATCAGGTTCAGGATATAGGTCTCGCCGTCGTCTGCCTTGTATTCTAGGCGCACGGTTTGGGCCTTGATCGTAATGCCGCGCTCGCGCTCGATCTCCATATTGTCGAGCACCTGGGCGCTCATCTCCCGCGCGGTCAGCCCGCCGGTTTCCTGGATCAGGCGGTCGGACAGCGTCGACTTGCCGTGGTCGATGTGGGCCACGATCGAGAAGTTGCGGATATGGGAGAGCGGCGTGCCAGACATGGGTCGCGTCTAGCAGGTCTGGCTGCCACAGGGAAAGGGTGCCTGGCGCGGGCGTGTCTGTAGTTAATCAGTCGTTAATCGACGCAGTGGAAAGGTTGAGTCTGAAAAGCTCGGGGGAGCTTATTCGATCAGGAGACCGATCATGGATCGCCGCGCCCTCATCACTACCGGACTTGCGCTCAGCGCCACCACCGTCGCCGCGGGTCGCGCGGCTGCGCAGCCGACACCTGCCGCCGCGAAGGAGGCCAAGGTCGGCTCAGGAACCCCACCGGCATCGACCTATACGGCTGAGGAATTAGTCAAGCGCGTATCCGATGCGCTCGGTGTCACGGTCGAGGCAGCCGGTGGCGCACTCGAGCGGGCGCTCAAAGACAATGGCCGACCCACTGGCTACATCGCCGGTGAGGAAGCCTCGGGTGCCATGACGGTGGGCCTGCGTTACGGCCGCGGCCTGCTCTACATGAAGGATCGCCCTACCCAGGACGTGTTCTGGCAGGGCCCCAGCATCGGCTGGGACCTGGGCGGTAACGCCAGCCGGGTGTTTACCCTCTGCTACGATCTGCAATACCCCGACGCTATTTTCCGCCGCTTTCCCGGCGTTGATGGTAGCGCCTATCTGGTCGGAGGCCTGGGGGTGAATTATGCGCGTGCCGACGGCATCACCTTGGCCCCGATCCGTGCCGGTGTGGGCCTGCGTCTAGGGGCCAATGTTGGCTACCTGTCTTACAGCCGCAAACGCAACATCTGGCCGTTCTAGCCCAGCGGGCGTTTTACGAAACGAGCCCTCAACACAGACCCGGCTTTCCACGCGTATTGGCTACTGTCCGCCGCCGCAGGGCGCGCCCCGGGCGGTGAACCTCACGGCCGAAGCCGACCCCAGACGGTGCCTATGCGACGAATCCCCATCCAGGCTCCAAGGGCGCAGACCGCCGTGACCCCGGCCAGGGCCAGCAGCATGATCGCGTCCCAGAACGGCCGCCGTCGCAGCCCGGCGGTGAAGTTCAGCCGGTGCAGGCCATCGTGCCACCAGCGGTACTTGCGCTCGTCGGCACCAATCTGGCCCATCAGGGTACCGGTCGTCGGGTCGATATAGAGGCGGGTCGCCTGCGTATCTCGCATCACCGCCCGCCAAACCGGCAAGGTTACGGGCGTATCCATGCCGAAATAGTAGGAATCCTCGCGGCGCAGCTCGACGAGCGAGGCCAGACCCGGCCCGGTCTTGGACGATAGCAATCGGCTCAGTTCCATTACCTCAGGATCGGAAGCACGGCCGTGGTCATCGAACCGCAGGGTCTGCCTTGGCGTGCGAGCGGCCAGATAGAGTTTGCCGTCGAATGGCGCACCTCGGATCTGTACCGTCCCGGGGGGCAGGTCGAGCGAGGGCGCAGCCGCGATCATCCGCTTGGCCTCGCGCCAGGGAATGTCTGCGCCGGTCAGCAGCGGCTGGGCTGAAACCCCTCCACCTTCCCACAGCCCCCAAGGGTTCATCGACACCAGGCCGCTAAAAACGAAGCTTAGGGTTAGCAGGCCAAACACTAGGCCGGTGAAGTGGTGCCAGTAGTTGATCCCGGCATAGGGCGACCAGCGCGTCTCTGGTTTGGAAACCTTGCGGGGACGGAACCGGGCGATGCCGATCCACAGCCCGGCCACGGTCAGGAAACAGCCGATCAACGACGAATAGACCACAAGGCGCGTCCAAAGCTGGGCGTTCTTGCGCAGGATGGTCGGATACAGCCAGTGTGGCACCGCGCCCACCCAGTTCCAGGCCCGCTGCGCCTGGTTGGTCATTTGCGCCACCTCGCCTGAGGATTGGCTGACATAGATCACTGTGCCGGCATCATTGCGGAACGGTACCTTCCACAGCGCTTGCCCGCCTAGGCCGACGGTCCATTGATCTGGCTCTGTCAGCAAGGTTGGCGGCTCGGCGCGCCCCTCGATCCCTAGGTTGTGAGCAAAGCGGCCGGCGACAACGGCGGCGCGGTTGGCACCAGCGGGTCCAATAGCGTGGCCGTCCGTCAGGCTGAGGGTGCGCGGCCGTCCGTCCTCGCCTGTCACGCTCAGCATCGGCCCCTCGGTATTCTGGATGATGCGGATCTGGCGCACCGCCTCGCCGTCCGCGATGTCGGCCGCGTCGAACCGGCAGCAATGGGCCAGGTCGATAGGCTGATAGCCCTGTAGTCGCTGCGCCGGGCTTATCTCAGGATAGGGCACATAGATCATCACGATGCCCGAGAGGCACCACACCGTCATCAACACACCGAGCAGCACGCCCAGATAGCGATGGATCAGGATGATCGCGCGTATCATCTGTTGAGCTCCACGACCGTTCACGGCCCCAGGGTGAGAGAGACGACCTAGCCGATACAGGTCAGAACCCCCAAAATCCCGAAGATCAGAGGGATGGCGATGCCGTAGGTCAAGCGGTCGCTTCGATCAGGTCCCAACGGTTGCCGCAGATATCCTCGAAAACGGCCACCGATCCGTAAGGTTCGCGACGCGGTTCCTCAAGGAAGTGCACGCCGGCGGCGGTCATGGCCGCATGATCCCGGTCGAAGTTCGTCGTTTGCAGAAACAGCCAGACTCGGCCGCCGCCCTGTTGGCCGATGGCGGCGATCTGTTGCGGCAGGAGCGCCTTGGCCAGGATTAGGCCGGTTCTGCCGCCGGGCGGGACGACCCGCACCCAGCGCTTGCCGCCGCCCAGGTCCGTATCCTCGGCCAGGGTGAACCCCAGCGATGCGGTGAACCAGGCGATGGCGACGTCATAGTCGGCCACCAGCAGAGAAATGGCCCCGAGGCGCATGGCTAGGTCCGTAAGGCGCCGCCGGCCTTGCTCACGGCCGCGACCACGGCGGCGGTCAGGGCCTCAATCTCGGCGTCGGTCAGGGTATGGTCGCGCGGTTGGATCGAAACCTCCATCGCGACCGACTTCATGCCTTCCGGTACGCCCTTTCCGGCATAGACGTCGAACACGCGCACGCCGGAAATCAGTTGTTTATCGGCACCGGCTGCGGCGCGGGCCAGGTCGCCGGCGCTCTTGTTCTGGTCCGCCAGGAAGGCAAAATCGCGCGACAGCGGCATCAGTGATGAGCCATCGAAGGCCGGCTTGGTCTTTACAGCCCGGCGCTTTGGCGGTGGCACGTTGTCGAGCGTGATCTCAAAGCCATAGACGGGGCCGTCCACGTCCAGGGCCTTGAGCGCGGACGGATGCAGTTCCCCGAACGTTGCCACAACGGTCTTGGGCCCCAGCTGTAGGCTGGCGCTGCGGCCGGGGTGCCACCAGGCACCGGCCGAGCCCTGCACGGTTTGCAGGCTGCCAAGCGGTGCGCCGATCTCTTCCAACAGGTCCAGTAGGTCGCCCTTGAGGGCAAACAGCGGGTCTGCCGGCTTACCGCCCCAATCGCGGGCAGGATGGCTGCTGAGCACCGCGCCAATAGCGGTGCGTTGGTCGTTGGGTCCGTCGCCCAGATAGACCGGGCCGATTTCGTAAAGCGCCGCATCTGCGAAACCCCGGTTGGCGTTACGGCCCGCCGCTTCGATCAGGTTGGGCAGGATCGAGGGCCGCATACAGTCCAGTTCGGCGGCGATCGGATTGGCCAGCACAAGCTCAGCCTCACCGCCTCCAAACAGGGCTGCGGTGCTCTGTTTGGTGAAGGACCAGGTCAGGGCCTCGTGATAGCCGGCGGCGGCCAGGGCGCGGCGCGCGATGCGAACGCGGGCCTGGAGTGGGTTCAAAATACCGCCGGGTGGGCGCTCCACATCGGGCAATGGGGTAGAGGGCAGGGCGTCGAAGCCAGCGATGCGTGCCACTTCCTCGACCAGATCCGCCTTGCCGCCGACATCGCGCCTCCAGGTCGGCGGGGTAATTTTGTTGCCTTTGGAGTCGAAGCCAAGCGCGCTCAAGATTTCCAGGGCACGGCCGTAAGGCAGGTCCAGCCCTGCCAGCTGCTTCACATAGGCAGGATCAAACTCGAATCCCGCTGGCGGTGCCGGCGGTTGGCCCGCGATCACCACGTCCGACGGCTCGCCGCCACAGAAGTCCAGGATCAGCTTTGTAGCCAGCTCAAGCCCATCGAGGCAGGACTGCGGATCGACGCCACGGGCAAAGCGATATTGGGCGTCTGAACTGATGCCGGTGGTACGGCCGGTCTGGGCGGTGCGGATCGGATCGAACCATGCACTCTCCACAAAGACGGTTGTTGTGGTTTCGGAACAGCCGGTGCTGGCACCGCCCATCACCCCGCCCAGGCCAACCGGGCGCTCGCCCTCGGCATCGGCGATGACGCACATCTGCGCCCCGAGGTCATAGGTCTTGCCGTCGAGCGCAATCAGCTGTTCGTCACCGTGGTCGCTATGATGGCCCAGCCGCGCCTCGATGGTCGTGCCGACCAGTAGCGCTGCATCATAGACATGCAGCGGGCGGCAACGGTCCAGGCTGATCAGGTTGGTAACATCGACCAGGGCGTTGATCGGGCGCAGCCCCACGGCCCGCAGTCGCGCCTGCAACCACTCGGGCGAGGGGCCATTGCTGACGCCTCGGATCAGTCGTCCGGCAAACACCGGACAGGCATCGCCATCCACCTTGACCGTGATAGGGCAGGGGAACGTGCCAGCCACCGGCGCGATCGGCTTTTCGATGAAATTGCCAACCCCAGCAGCGGCAAGGTCGCGGGCGATACCGTGCACGCCCAGCCAGTCGGGCCGGTTGGGCGTAACCTCGAAATCGATCACGGCTTCCAAGCCCAGAGCCTGGGCGACGCTCGTACCGACTTTCAAGGTGTCAGGCAGGTCCATGATGCCGTCAGACTCGCTGGCGGTTTCCAGCTCCGAGGCCGAACACAGCATACCCATAGAGACCACACCACGGACCGGCTTCTCGACCAGGGTGACGCCCAGCCCCGGCACATAGGCCCCAATCGGAGCATAGATCGTGGTCAGGCCCGCCCGCGCATTGGGGGCACCGCAGACGATTTCCTTGCGGCCGTCGATGGTGTCGACCTGACAGACCCGCAGCCGGTCGGCATTCGGGTGCGGCACGGCTTCAATGATCTTGGCCACGCTGAAGGCCGCCAGCTTGGCCGCCGGGTCGGTGACATGCTCGACCTCAAGACCCGCCATGGTCATGGCGTTGACAACCTCACCGGCGCTGGCCGGGGTGTCGAGATGATCTTTGAGCCAGGAAAGGGTGAACTTCATCGCGGCGCTCCCTAGCTCAGTCCCGAGGCCGGGTTCGGCGCGGCGAAGGCCGAGAAGCCATAGTGCGCCAGCCAGCGGGTATCGCCCGCGAACATCTCGCGCAGGTCGCTCATGCCGTATTTGAGCATGGCCAGGCGGTCGACGCCCATACCAAAGGCGAAGCCCTGGTATTCATCCGGGTCGATGCCACAGGCGCGCAGCACATTGGGGTGCACCATGCCGCAGCCCAGGATTTCCAGCCAGTCAGCGCCCTGGCCGATCTTCAGTTCACCGCCAGAACGGTCACAGCCGACATCCATCTCCGCGCTCGGCTCGGTGAAGGGGAAGTGGTGCGGGCGGAAGCGCGTGGTCACGGCGCTGGTCTCGAAATAGCGGCCGATGAAACTGTTCAGGGTCCATTTCAGGTGGCCCATATGGATGCCACGGTCGATTACCAGACCTTCGATCTGATGGAACATCGGCGTGTGCGTGGCGTCGCTGTCGCAGCGATAGGTCCGGCCAGGCGCGACGATACGGATGGGCGGTTTCTGGCTCAGCATGGTACGTACCTGCACGGGGCTGGTGTGGGTGCGCAGCAGCATCCGCTCTCCGTCTGTCTTCGGGTTGAAGAAGAAGGTGTCGTGCATCTCCCGCGCCGGGTGCTTGGGCGGGAAGTTCAGGGCGGTAAAGTTGTGGAAGTCGTCCTCGATGTCCGGGCCCTCGGCCACTGCGAAACCCATCTCGGCGAAGATTGAGATGATCTCGTCCATGGCCTGCATGGTCGGGTGTACCGATCCCTTTCGGCGCGGTGGCGCGGGCAGAGAGAGGTCCACCGCTTCGGCCACGAGGCGGGCGTCGAGCTTGGCGGTTTCCAGGGCGGCCTTGGCGCTCGCAATCGTAGCGGCAACCCGATCGCGCAGGCCGTTGATCGCCGGCCCCTGAACCTGGCGGTCTTCCGTGTTCATCCCGCCCAGCGACTTGAGCAATGTGCTGACCGCGCCGGTCTTGCCCAGGGCGGCAACGCGCACCGCTTCAAGCGCGGCAGGATCAGCGGCAGCGGCGATCTGTGCGGTCAGGTCAGCTTCGAGGGCGATCAGGTCTGTCATGGCGAAAAGGCTCTAGGCGGTTTTAGCGCTGGTTGGAACTTGCCAGGTAGCAAAAAGCCCCCCGGCTCGTACCGAGGGGCTTGATGGTCTTCGGATCAAAGACCCAAAAGCTCAAGCCAGGGCGGCGCGGACCTTGTCGGCGACGGCCTTAAACGCGGCGGGATCGGCGCCGGCGATGTCGGCGAGAACCTTGCGGTCCATGATGATCCCGGCCTTGTCCAGGCCATGAATAAACTGGCTGTAGGTATAGCCTTCCAGACGGGCCGCGGCGTTGATGCGCTGGATCCACAGGGCGCGGAAGGCGCGCTTGCGGACCTTGCGGTCGCGGTAGGCGTACTGGCCGGCCTTGTCCACCGCGGCCTTGGCCGTACGGATGGTGTTCTTGCGGCGGCCGTAGAAGCCCTTGGCCTGCTCTAGAACTTTTTTGTGCTTGGCGTGGGCGGTGACGCCCCGTTTAACGCGTGCCATCTGTCATCCCCCTCTTACAAGCCGTACGGCAGGTAGGATTTGATCGTCTTCGAATCCGAAGCGCTCATCACCTTGGTGCCGCGGTTTTGGCGGATGTACTTGGCGTTATGGCTGATCAGGCGGTGGCGCTTGCCGGCGACGCCCGCCTTCAGCTTACCAGTCGCCGTTATCTTGAAGCGTTTTTTCGCTCCAGACTTGGTCTTCAACTTGGGCATTTTGCTGCGAGGCTTTGCAGCCCCGTCCTCTAGTGAGTGCATAAGAAACCGCCAAGGCATGCCTTTGGCCCGGCGGTTCGCGAAGGCGTCGTGTATAGGGGAAAGGCCTGCGAAATGCAAGGACGGCGAATTCTAAGACGCCGCGCACCCGGTCCACGTCCGGTGTCCCGCCTGACGGGGGCACCGGTCGAGGCGCATATTACTTGGGGGCCAGCACCATAACCATCTGGCGGCCTTCCATCTTCGGCTCGTGCTCGACCTTGGCTACACTGTCGAAGTCGGCCTTGACCTGCTGTAGCAGGCGCATGCCCAGTTCGGGGTGAGCCATCTCGCGGCCGCGGAAGCGCATGGTGACTTTCACCTTGTCACCTTCCTCGAAGAAGCGGTGCATGGCCTTGGCCTTGACCTCATAGTCGTGGACATCGATCTGCGGACGCAGCTTGATCTCCTTGATTTCCACGACCTTCTGGCGCTTGCGCGCCTCGTTCTTCTTCTTCTGTTCCTGGAACTTGTACTTGCCGTAGTCGAGAATCTTGACCACCGGCGGATCGGCATTGGGCACGATCTCAACCAGATCGAGGCCGGCTTCTTCAGCCGCTTCCAGAGCCGACGAGACGGGCATCACGCCTTGCTTTTCGCCGTTCTGGTCGATCAGCAGGACCTTGGGGACTCGGATCTCGTCGTTAATGCGCGGACCGTCCTTGACGGGGGGCGCTTGCATGGGGCGGCGAATGTGCAGGGCTCCGTGGTGGTTGCGTAGGGTTGCGATATATGACCGCGCCGCCGCCGACTATCAAGCGCCGCCGCAGGGCTTAGCGGGCAATATGGGCTTTATTTGCCTCCCCCTGTGGCGCCGCAGCCGAAAGTGGACCTCAGTTTGTGGGCGCAGGGCACCGCAAACACCCGCCTAAAGGCCCCAGGCCCGCCGGATTTAGCGTCCCTGAAGCAGCGATTGCGCCGCGCGTAGCACCATATCGACGGGCAAATCGGCCAGATCGGGGGATTGCAGCACCGTTGCATGGCCGCGCGGCCCGCAAAGGGCGGGGTCGGAGGCGTTTGAAAACAGCGCCAGGGTTGGGGCACCGGCAGCAGCAATCAGATGCAACGGACCGGTGTCATTGCCCACGGCGATGGCGGCGCGCGCGCCCAGCACAGCGATCTGAGCGAAGTCGGTGCGGCCCGTCAGGTCACGGACCGATGGATTGAACTTCTGCATAGAGCGGGCCAGGGCACTTTCTTGCGGCCCTCCGACGACGAGGACATCCAGGCCCATCGTGCGGAACGACGCCGCTAACTGGCCGAACATTTCTGCCGGCCAGCGTTTTTCTGGCCGCTTGGCCGAGGCTCCAGGGACGAACAGCGCATAGGGCCGGGGTGCCGGGGCACCGGCCATCGGGCGCGGTTCTTTGAATTGGCACAGGATCCAGGAAAGGTCTGGTGGCGGTGCCGATCCCGGCTCAGTCGGGGCGTCTGTCCAGATTCCCGCGACTTGCAACTGATCCGCCTGGCGCTCCAGGGTGTGCATGCTGTTCCGGTTCTTGTTCAGGTGCCGGTGGCTGGCGCCCACTGCTATGCCCGACCACTGTGGCGGGAAGGGACCCAGCGCCGCGCGCAGGCTACTGGACCGGCTTGAGGTCTGCAGATCGTACACCCGGTCGTAATGGGCCTGGCGCAGCCGCCGCACCAGGGTGAGCCAATCGCCGAAGGTCTCGGGCCGTCCATCGACCTCCACCGCGTTGAAATAGGGCGACAGCTTCGCCAGGGCCTCATAGGCGGGTGCGGTCAGTAGGGTGATTTGCGCGCCGGGATGGGCTTGGCGAATCTGTTTCATTGCCGCCAGCGCCAGGACAAAATCGCCCAGGGCTCCAAGCTTGATAACAAGAATCTTGCGGATCGGCCGGCTCATGCCACCGCACCCCGGCGCGCCTGGCGTTTAGCGAGCACCGCCGCATAAACCGCCAGGGTGGCCTCACACATGCTCTCAACCGAATAGAGCTGCTGCGCGCGCATCCGGCCGGCCTCGCCCATGGTTCCACGGCGTTCGGTACTCGCCTCTATCGCGATCTGCAGGGCGTCGGCCCAGGCGATGGCGTCGCCCGGCTTGACCAGCCAGCCGGTCTCGCCCTGAACCACCGTTTCCCGTGCCGCGCCATGGTCGGAGGCCAACACCGCTCGGCCCATAACCTGTGGCTCCACCGCCGTGCGGCCGAAAGCTTCCGGCTCCAGCGACGGTGCCACCGCGAGATCACACAGGGCATAGGCCGCTGGCATGTCGTCACAGTGGCCGACGATCCGCACCTGGCTGCCCACGCCACGTTTGGCGATCTCATGGTCCAACTCAGCGCGATAGCCGGAGCGGCCTTGGTCATCCCCCGCCAGAATGATCACAAATTGGTCGAGGCCGCGGGCGCGCAGAATTTCCGCTGCCTCGAGCATAAGGCTCTGGCCCTTCCAGCGGGTCAGGCGTCCAGCCAACAGGATTACCGCACTGCGATGGTCGGCGGGCAACTGCCAGGCGGAACGCAGGGCCTCCAGTCTTGCCGCAGTGATCAGGCTGGGGGCGAAACGTTTGAGGTCGATACCGCGCGGGATGGCCACGACTTTTTCGGGATCGATGCCGTGCTCGCGGATCACATGGTTGCGGGTGAATTCGCTATTGGCGATGACCATGTCTCCGCGAGTCATCACCGCATTATACCAGCGCTTCAGCGCCGATTTGGCGTTGTAGACCCCGTGATAGGTCGCCACGAAAGGGATGTTCTGGGTACGTGCGGCCCAAAGGGCGCTGAACGCTGGCGCGCGCGAACGGGCGTGAACGATGCTGACGCGTTCGCGCTTAATCAGGTCCGACAGCCGGGCGGCGTTACCCAGCATCACCAGCGGATTCTTCGACTGTATCGGCATCTGTGCCAGGTGCCCGCCCTCGGCCTCCAGTCGGGCCGCCATACGGCCACCGCGCGAGGCGACGACGCACTTGCCCCCGGCATCGACCACCGCGTGCGCGACATCAACCGTCGTCTGCTCGGCCCCGCCCGTTTCGAGTTCGGGCGTTACCTGCAAAAGGGTAAATTCTGGCGGAAGTCGGCTCACAGCTCTCCCATAGCGTTGATGCGAGACGGTAAACAGCGGTTTGGCGGACGAAATGACGACCGTCCATAACGGTTGAAGTTCCAGGCCCGCAGCTTAGCCTCAGGTGCATGACGCATGACTTGCAATTCCTCGATCTTCCCGGCGGCAAGATCGCCTATCGTGCCGTAACCGGCTGCGGGCCGACGGTGCTTTGGCTTGGCGGATTTGGTTCCGACCTAGAGGGGACGAAGGCGCAGGTCCTGAGCGATTGGGCCCAGGCGCAGGGGCGGGCCTTCATTCGCTTCGACTATTTTGGTCATGGGCGCAGCGAGGGCCGTTTCGTTGACGGGACGATCAGCCGTTGGCGCCAAGACGCCCTGCACGTGATCGATACTCTGACCGACGGCCCTCTGATCCTGGTCGGGTCCTCCATGGGTGCCTGGATTGCCTGCCTTGCAGCGGTCGTGCGCAGCGCGCGTGTTGCCGGCATTGTACTGATCGCCCCGGCGGCGGATTTTACCAGCGCCCTGGTCGAGCCGCAGCTCTCGCCTGATGCCCGCCACGTCCTGGCACGCGATGGCGTATGGCTGCGTCCGTCGGATTATGGCGATCCTCAGCCGATCAGCCGGGCGCTGCTGGAAGACGGTGCCCGTTGGTCAATCTTGCCCGGCCCGATTCCAACCGCTGCGCCCGTGCGCATCCTGCAAGGACGCGAAGATCCTGACGTACCCTGGGCCCATGCGCTCGCCCTGTCTCAGGCCCTAGAAAGCCAGGATCAGGTGTTCAGCCTGATCCGCGATGGCGATCATCGGCTATCGAGACCTAGCGATTTGAAGCGTATCATCGAGGCCGTCGAAGAACTGGCTACCTATAGCGTCGCTGAAGGTTGAAGATCGAATCGCGATGAACTTGGAGATTCTCCCATGAAACACCTGCCCAATATCCTCACAGGCGGACGCCTGGCCCTGGCCCTGTTCATGTTCATCGCCGTGGCCCTCGCCGTGGGTGGGTTCCCGCCGATCAGCGACCGCCTTACCCCTGAGGCGCAATTTTCGCTGCAACGCTTTGCGGTTATCGCCTTCTTCGTGGCGGGCATCACCGACTTCTTCGACGGCTGGCTGGCGCGCAAGCTGAACGCGACCAGTCTCTGGGGGGCCATCCTCGATCCGATCGGTGACAAGGTTCTGGTTTGCGGGGCCATCCTGGCCCTGATGGCCATGAACGTGAACCCGACGACCTACCTGCCCTGCGCCTTGATACTGTTCCGTGAATTCACCGTCAGCGCCCTGCGCGAGGTTTCCGCGGCCAAGGGCGTCAGCCTGCCTGTCACCGTGCTGGCCAAGTGGAAGACGACCCTGCAGATCGTCGCCATTGGTTGCGAGCTTGTGGTGGTCTCCTGGTCGGCGTTTGGCCTACCGCCAGAGCTGCAGAGTGGCGCGACCTACGCCGCCGACGTGATGCTTTGGATTGCCACCACGGTCACAGTGATCACGGGTGCCCAGTACTGGGAAGCTGCGCGTGTCAAGCTGATGGAGCTGTAGGCAGGGGATCGTCCGGCAAGGGAATGAACTCGTGATGGTCTGCGGAGGGCAGGGCCATTCGTCCGGCCTTCCAGTCGGCTTTGGCCGCCTCGATGCGATCCTGGCTTGAGGCAACGAAATTCCACCACAGAATTCGTGGCCCCACACTCTCCCCGCCTAGCAGCATGACGGTCGAGGGTTCGATGCCTTTTACCGCCACGGTCCCGCCGGTCTTGAGCACTGCCATCTGGCCCTGATGGATGGTGATCCCGTCGATCTCCACACTGCCGCGCGCCACATAGGCCGCCCGCTCGGGGTGGTCTGCCGGAACCCCGCCCGTAACCCCGACGTCCAGCTCCCAGTGCACATAGAGCAGCGGCGAGGGGGTCTTCACCTTGGCC
>Ga0114978_10003044_pt1 | contig 13777 bp, 12 predicted proteins | sample S_140212_EF_Meta_FD_87027 | JGI IMG/M metagenome (GOLD analysis project Ga0114978, IMG submission 87027) | Freshwater microbial communities from Lake Simoncouche, Canada to study carbon cycling - S_140212_EF_MetaG | ecosystem: Environmental > Aquatic > Freshwater > Lake | place: Lake...
CAGGTGGCCATCGTGGTTGTGCAATGGGCGCGACCGCATCGTGCGGCCGGGACGCTGCGGCGCTTCAGGCCCATCGAGGCGGCTCAGCCCTCAAGCGCCGTCAGCAGGGGGCCCGGGCTGGCGGGCGCTTCGTCACCGATTTCAAGCAGCAGCGCCAACTGCGCAGCCGCCCGGTCGGCGCTGGCCGCATCGGCCGCATGGACCATCGCGAGTCGGTCGCCGGCCGCCACCCGCTGCCCCAAGCCCACCACCTCCGACAGGCCCACCCGGTGGTCGATGGTGTCGCTCGCTACGCGTCGGCCGCCGCCGAGTTCAATCACCAGCAGGCCGATGTCGCGCGTCGCGACGCGCCGTACCCATCCGCCGTGCGCCGCGCGCACTTCGCGCAGCACCGGCGCCGGCGCAAGGTAATGCGCCGCCCGGCCGTCCAGGTCGGTCGGGCCTCCCAGCGCCGCGACCATCCGCGCAAATCGCTCGAGGGCCGATCCATCGTCCAGTGCACGGTCGACCCGCCGCAGCGCCTGCGCCCGGTCGGGTGCCAGCGCGCCGAGCAGCAGCAGTTCGGCGCCCAGGCTGCGCGTGACGGCGAGCAGGCGTGGCTCGCGCCGTTCGCCCTTCAAAAACGCGATCGCCTCGTGCACCTCCAGCGCGTTGCCGCAACTGTGTCCCAGCACCTGGTTCATGTCGGTGATCAGCGCGCGCGCCGGCAGGCCGGCCCCGTTGGCCACCGAGACCAGTGAACGCGCGAGTGCGAGCGCCATCGCCGGGCTCGCTGCAAAAGCACCACTGCCGACCTTCACGTCAAGCACCAGCGCCTGCAGCCCGGCGGCAAGCTTCTTGGACAGGATGCTCGCGGTAATCAGCGCCACCGACTCGACCGTCGCCGTGACGTCGCGGACGGCGTATAGGCGTCGATCGGCCGGCGCGATGTCTGCGCTGGCGCCGACGATGGCGCAACCGGCTTGTCGCAGCGCGGCGCGCAGCGCGTCAACCCCGGGTGCGCTGCGGTAACCCGGAATGCTGTCGAGCTTGTCGAGCGTGCCGCCAGTGTGGCCCAGACCGCGGCCCGAGACCATCGGCACATAGGCGCCGCAGGCGGCGACGATCGGTGCGAGCATCAGACTGACCTTGTCGCCGACGCCGCCGGTCGAGTGTTTGTCCAGCACCGGTCCGTCGAGTCGCTCGCCGGCCCAGTCGAGAATGGATCCTGAATGCGCCATCGCCCGGGTGAGCGCGACCGTCTCGGCGGTTTCCATGCCCTGGAGAAACATCGCCATCGCCATCGCCGCCGCCTGCGCATCGCTCCAACTGCCGTCGGCCAGGCCGGCGACGAAGTCCCCGATCTCGCCGGGGCCCAGCGTGGCGCCGTCGCGCTTCATGCGGATGATTTCCTGCGCCAGCATGCCGTGCATCCTTTTGGGGGAGCTAGTAGCGGGAGCCGGCAGGGCCGGGGCCTTCGGGCCGTGCGCCAATGCCGCGCAGAACCGCCTCCAGGTCGTTGAGCAGGCTGCTGGCTCCGATCCGAAAGCGCGCCGAGGTCAAGGCCTGCGGCCCGAGCAGACTGCGCACCAGCGCCATGTAAGTGCCCGCTTCAACAACGTTGCGGATGCCACCCGAGGCCTTGAAGCCGGCACGCTGCGCGGCCTGCGGGTGCGCGGCGATGGAGCCCAGCATGGTGCGCGCCGCCTCCGGTGTCGCGCCCACGGGCGTCTTGCCGGTGCTGGTTTTGATGAAGTCGGCTCCCGCGTCCAGTGCCAAGCGCGCAGCGTGGGCGATCAGCGCGTTGCTGCGAAGTTCGCCGCTCTCCAGAATGACCTTGAGCGTCTGTCCGGCGCAGGCGCCGCGTGCCGCGTGCAGCAACCGCGTCACCGCGGCCTCGTCGCCCGCGAGCAGGCTTTTCCAGGGCAGCACCAGGTCAACCTCCTGCGCACCGGCGCGAACGATGGTGTCGGTTTCGCGCAGCGCGCGATCAACGTCGGCGCTGCCATCGGGGAAGTTGGCGACCGCTGCGACGGCGATATGCGCCGGCAGCAGGCTTCTGGCCAAACCGGCGAAGCGCGGCCAGACACAGACCGCAGCCACCGGCCCGCACGGGCCTTGCGCGCGCGCGCACAGCGCAGCCACATCGGCTTCGCAGTCGGCGTCGTTCAGGCTGGTCAGGTCCAGGCAGGCCAGCGCGATCCTGGCCTGCGACGGCAGGCGGGGGTCTTCAAGCATGTTTATCCTTTTCGGTGGCGATGGCCTGGATCAGCGCCGCCAGCATCGCGCCGGCCCGTTCGCTGGCGGCTTGGGCTTGCGCGAGCGTATGGGCATGGCTGAGCGTTTCATCCGACAGTCCAGCCGCCATATTGGTGATCAACGATAGCGCCAACACCCGCATTCCGGCATGCCGCGCGATGATGGTTTCCGGCACGGTACTCATTCCGACCGCGGTGGCCCCGAGCATGGCGAAGGCGCGTATCTCTGCCGGCGTCTCGAACTGCGGCCCCATCGCCCAGAGGTAGACGCCCTCATGCAACCGCAGGCCCAGGCCCAGGGCGAGCGCCTGCGCGCGTTCGCGCAACTCCGGATCGTAGGCCTTGGCCATGTCGACGAAGCGCTGCGGCCCGACCTGACCCACCAGCGGCGAGCGCTGCGGCAGGTTGATATGGTCGCTCACCAGCATCAGGCTGCCCGGGCGCATCGCCGGATCCAGGCTGCCGGCGGCGTTGGTCTGCACCAGTGTGTCGCAGCCCATGGCGTGCAATGCACGCAGCGGCAGCGCCATGGCGTCGACCGCCCCGGTTTCATACGCATGCTGGCGTCCGCTCAGCACCGCGACCGCATGGCCGGCGAACCGCGCCAGCAGCAGTTCACCGCGATGGCCGGCGACGCCGGCCATCGGAAAACCGGCAAGGTCAGCGTAGGGGATGCGCACCGTGTCGTGCAGTTGCCCCGCAAAAGCACCCCAGCCTGAGCCCAGCACGACGGCGATGCGCGGTCGCATGCCAGGCGCCTTGGCGCGCAGTTGCGCCAGCGTCGGCTCAAGGTTCATGGCGTCACCAGGTGGTCGGGGCCGAAGCTGTGCGGCAGCAACTGCTCCAGCGTGAAGCGCGCGCGCAGGCCCTGCTGCGCATCGGCCAGCAGGATCGGCGTGGCAGGCGCCGCGAACTCGCGGATCTTCTGGCGGCAGCCGCCACAGGGGGTGGGCAGGTGGGTGCCGGCGCCGAGCACCAGAACGGCACGGATCTGGCTGCCGCCAGCGAGCACCATGGCGCTGATGGCGCCGGCCTCGGCGCAGACCCCCTGCGGATAGGCCGCGTTTTCGACATTGCAGCCGGCGTGGACGCGGCCCTGCTCGTCGAGCAAGGCCGCGCCGACCAGGAAACGCGAATAGGGCGCATGCGCGCGCAGCCGGGCCGCAGCGGCAGCCTGCAACAGCACCTGGACTTGGGCACCGTCGGGCCATGGCGTCGTGGCACCGGGGCCGGTACCGGGCTCGATGGCGTGGCGGGCGGTGTCGTCGCTCATGCTGTCAACGCTCCTTGAGATAGGGCTTGCCGAGCGCCTGCGGTGCGACGCTGCGGCCGAAAAAACCGGCCAGCAGGATCACGGTCAGCAGGTAGGGCAAGGCCTGCACCGCCTGCACCGGAACCTCGCCGATGCCGGGAAGCGACACGCCCTGGAGCCGGATCGCTAGCGCGTCAAGAAAGCCGAACAGCAAACAGGCCCAGCAGGCGCCAAGCGGATGCCACTTGCCAAAGATCATTGCCGCCAGCGCCATGAAGCCACGCCCGGCGCTCATGTTCGGCACGAAGGCGGCATTTTGCGCCAGCACCAGATAGCTTCCCGCAAGCCCGCACAAAAGGCCGTTGAGCGTCAGGGCTGCATAGCGCAGCCGGATTACCGAGACGCCGGCGGCGTCGACCATCTGCGGGTTTTCGCCGACCGCGCGCAGGCGCAGGCCGAATCGGGTGCGGTACATCAGCCACCAGACCGCAGGCACCAGCGCCAGCGCCAGATAGACCAGCGCGTTGTGGCCCAGCAGGCCCTCGCCCAGTGCGCCTGCCGCCGCCGGCATGTCGGTGAACCATTCGGCGACGCCGGGAAACACCGGATGCAAGCGAACCCCGGCTCCCACCGGGGGAGTCTGCCCGCCCTGCGCAAACCATGCGATGGCGAGAACCGCGGTCATTCCCGACGCGATGATGTTCACCGCGACGCCCGACACCACCTGATCGCCGTGATAGCTGACGCAGGCCAGCCCGTGCAGCCAGGAAAGCGCCACCGTGACGCACAACGCCAGCGCCAGCGCGATCAGGGTGGAGTCGAAATACACGCCCGCAGCGCCGGCCGCAAACGCCGACAGCAGCATCTTGCCCTCAAGCCCGATGTCGATGACGCCGGCGCGCTCGGACAGCAGGCCGGCCAGCGCGCACAGGATCAGCGGCGTGGAGACGCGCAGCGTCGAGGCCAGCAGCGCGCCGAGCAGGGCCTCATCCACGCGCCACCCCCTGCGCCGCACTGGCCCGCTCGATGGCGGCCAGCGCGCGCTGCACCGCGGGCGCCAGCACGTAGGCCATGGCGCCTGAGAAAAGAACGATGAAACCCTGCAGCATCACGACCATGTCGCGGGTGAAGCCGGGTACGTCGAAGCTGAGTTCGGCGCCGCCCTGGAACAGCGCGCCGAACAGCACGCTCGCCGCCACGATGCCCCCCGGGTGATTCCTGCCCATCAACGCCACCGCGATGCCGGTAAAGCCCGCGCCACCGGCGTACTCGAGGATCAGCCGTCCGCTGACGCCGGCGAGTTCGTTCATCGCGACCATTCCGGCGAGCGCGCCCGAAACGCCCATCGCCAGCACCACCTGGCGGCGCGGGCGGATTCCGGCGTAAGCGGCGGCGCCCGGGCTCGCGCCGGTGGCGCGCAGCGCATAGCCGACGCGCGTGTGCCACAGCAGCAGGTAGACGCCCAGCGCTGCGAACAGCGCCAGCAACACGCTGGCGTTGAGCGGGGACGCCGGCCACTGCAGCCCCATGCCGGCGAGCAGCGCGTGCATCGCCGGCAGTTTGGCGGAGGCTCCGAACGCAGCGCTTTCCACCGCCATCTTTCCCGGCACCTTCAGGTGGTTGACGAGCAGGTAGACCAGCAGGCTGCTGGCGAGAAAATTGAACATGATGGTCGTGATCACCACATGGCTGCCGCGGTAGGCCTGCAGGACTGCGGGAACGGCGGCCCACAGCATGCCAAACAGGGCGCCGGCGAGCAGCATCAGCGGCAGCATGGCCCAGGCCGGCAGGCTGGCCGACCACCACAGTGCCGCCATCCCGGTGCCCAGGCCGCCGACGATGGCCTGGCCCTCGCCGCCGATGTTGAACAGGCCGCCGTGGAAGGCGACCGCGACCGCGAGTCCGGTGAAAACGAAAGTGGTCGCGTAATACAGCGTGTAGCTAAGCCCACGCTCGGTGCCGAAGGCGCCGCGCACCAGAACCACCAGCACGTCGAGCGGGCTTTGTCCGACCAGCGCCACCATCACGCCGGCGGCCAGCAGCGCGACCGCCAGATTGATCGCCGGTAGCAGCAGCAGGTCGGCCCAGCGTGGCAGCGGCTGGCTCATGCGGCTCCCCCGGCCATCAGCAGGCCCAGCCGGGCCTCGCTGCAGGCGGCGATGTCGAGTTCGCCGGCGATACGCCCCTGGTGCATGACGATCACCCGGTCCGACAGCGCCAGGATTTCGTCGAGCTCGCCCGATACGACCAGCAGCGCGCAGCCGGCGTCGCGCAGCGCACGCAGTTGCGCGTAGATGAACTCGATCGCGCCGATGTCGACGCCGCGCGTGGGCTGGCCTACCAGCAGCACCCTGGGCGACTGGCCGAGCTCGCGCGCGAGCACCAGCTTTTGCTGGTTACCGCCGGAAAAGCGCGCGCTCAGCAGCCGACCGTTGCGCGGGCGCACGTCAAAGCGCTCCATCATGGCATCGGTCGCCCGGCGCATGGCACGGTGGTCCATCCAGCCGCGGCGGCAATAGTCGGCCAGCCACTCGTATCCCAGCACGGCCGACTCCCAGGCCTCGAAACCGAGTACCAGTGCGCGGCCGTGGCGGTCCTCTGGCACATGGGCGATGCCAAGCAGGCGCGCTGTGCGCGGGTCGATCCAGGCGCCAGCGCCAAAGTGTTTTTCACCCAACTCGAGCGTGCCGCGATGCGGCGCCAGCAGGCCCGCCAGCAACTCAAGCAACTCGCTTTGCCCGTTGCCCGAAACGCCCGCGACGCCGACGATTTCACCCGCCCGCAGCGACAGGTCGACGCCGCGCAGTCGCGCAACGCCCTGTGCGTCGCGCCACTCCAGCGCGCGCGCGCGCAACAGCGGTGCTGCTGTCGGCGCCCGCGCAGGCGGCACCGTCGCATCGGAGCGCTCGAGCTGCAGCTTGCGCCCGACCATCGCCTCGGCCAGCAGCGCTATCGAGGTGTCGGCAACGGCGCAGTCGTGCACCACCCGGCCGGCGCGCATCACCGTCACCCGGCTGCACCAGCGCATCACCTCCTTGAGCTTGTGCGTGATCAGCAGGATCGTCGTACCCTGCGCGCGCAGCTGCTCGAGAACGCCAAACAGCTGTCCGACTTCCTGCGGCGTCAGCACCGCGGTGGGCTCGTCCAGTATCAGGATGCGCGCGCCCCGGTACAGCGCCTTGAGAATCTCGAGCCGCTGGCGTTCGCCCACCGGCATGTCGGCGACCATCGCGCCGAGGTGGACCCGCAGTCCGGTCGCCGCCATCAGCGCGTCCAGCCGGCCGCGGGCGAGCGCTTCGGCCCGGTGCAGCAGCGGGTGCGGCTCGGCACCGAGCATCACATTGTCGAGCCCGCTCAGGGTCTCGACCAGCATGAAGTGCTGGTGCACCATGCCGATGCCCAGCGCAATCGCCTGCTGGGAGTTGGAAATGTTGGCCGGGCGGCCCATCACCCGGATGGTGCCAGCGTCGCAGGCGTAGAAGCCATACAGCACCGACATCAGCGTGCTCTTGCCGGCGCCGTTTTCGCCAACGATCGCGTGCAGCGTGGCCTGCTCCACGCGCAGTTGCACGTCGTCGTTGGCCAGCACCGGGCCAAAGCGCTTGTGCACGCCGAGCATCTCGATCGCCAGCGGCCCCGTGCGGGGCATTGCGGTCGTCATCGGGCCTGTTCCCGACTGCGGCGCTGCTAGTACTTGCAGGCGTTGTCGGCCATGTAGTCGGCCACCTTGATCTTGCCAGCGACGATGTCGGCCTTGGCGGCATCGACCTTCTTCTTCATGTCGGCCGACACCAGCTTCTCGTTGTTCTTGTCGATCGCATAGTCGACGCCGCCCTCCTTCAGGCCCAGCACCGACACGCCGGGCTTGTGCGCTTTAGACACGTTGTAGACCGCGATGTCGACGCGCTTGAGCATCGACGTCAGCATCGTTCCGGGCTGCAGATGGTTCTGATTGCTGTCGACCCCGATGGCGAGTTTGCCGCCGTCCTTGGCCGCCTGATAGACGCCCATTCCGGTCCCGCCGGCGGCGGCAAAGATTACGTCGGCGCCCTTGGAAAACTGCGCCTTGGCCAGTTCGCCGCCACGCGCCGGGTCGTTCCAGGCCGCACCGGTGCTGCCGGTCATGTTGGCGAAGACCTCGGCCTTGGGGTTGGCGAATTTCGCGCCCTGCTCGTAGCCGCACTGGAACTTGCGGATCAGCGGTATGTCCATGCCGCCGACGAAGCCGACCTTGCCGGTCTTGCTCGACAAGGCCGCCATCATGCCGACCAGGAAGCTGCCCTCCTGCTCCTTAAATACCACCGACTGCACGTTGGGCAACTCGACGACCATGTCGACGATGGCGAAATTGAGCTTCGGAAACTCTTTTGCCACCTTCTCGATCGCCGACGCCTGGCTAAAGCTCATGGCGATGATCGGGCTCGCTCCGCGCTCGGCCATGCGCCGTATTGCCTGTTCGCGCTGCGATTCGTTGGCGACCTCGAACTCCAGGTAGCTCTTGCCGGTCTCCTTTTTCCAGCGTTCCATCCCGTTATAGGCGGCTTCATTGAAGGACTTGTCGAACTTGCCGCCCATGTCGTAGACGATGGCGGGGTCGGCCTGGGCGGCCAGGCTGGCGGCTAGCACGATGGCGAGTACGGCGATCTGGTTCTTGCGGTTCATGGCATGGGGTTCCCGGATTGGATGGACGGTTCTGGCTGCGCGCCCAAGCCGGGCCGCAGGACTCCGCCGTTGCGGACCTTCCGGCAGCGGCGCTGGCAAGATCATAACGAGGAGGCCTTTGTGGCCCGCCCAGCCGGGCCATGTCGGCGCAGTGCCGCCATTCAGTACACTGGTCGTCCATTACCGAGGACACCATGCCATGAAGTTGCTCATCACCGGCGCCGGCGGATTTGTGGGCGCGCGCCTGGCCCGGTCTATTTTGGCGCGCGGCAGCCTGAACGGCCGGCCGGTTGAAAAGATGGTGCTGGTCGACCAGGTCGCGGCGCCGGCGGACTTGCTGGCAGACCCGCGCGTCGAAGGGCGTACCGGAGCGCTGCTCGGGCAGTGCGCGGCCATGCAGACGGAGGCTTTCGACGGCGTTTTCCATCTGGCGTCGGCCGTGTCGGGTGAATGCGAACTCGACTTCGAACTCGGCATGCGCTCGAACCTGGACAGCACGCGTGCACTGCTCGACGCGCTGCGCGTATCCGGGCAGGCCGCTGGCCAGCCGGCGCGGCTGGTTTTTTCGAGTTCGGTTGCGGTCTTTGGTCCGGATGCCTCGGTATTGATGCCCGAACGCGTCGCCGACGACACGCTGCCCGCGCCGCAGACATCCTACGGCGTGCAAAAACTGATTTGCGAACACCTGATAGCCGACTACACGCGCAAGGGTTTCCTGGACGGGCGTGCGGCGCGGCTGATGACGGTGACGGTGCGCCCGGGCAAGCCCAACGGGGCTGCCTCGTCGTTTTTCTCGGGGATCATCCGCGAGCCACTGGCCGGCATGGAGAGCACCTGCCCGGTCGACGCTGCGGTGTCGCATCCGATGTCGTCTCCGGCGCGCGCGGTGGAGGGGCTGATAGCGGTCTATGAGGCGAGCCGAGAGTCCTTCGGCGGCCGGCTGGCCATCAACCTGCCGGCGATCAACGTGCGGGTGAGCGACATGCTCGACGCGCTCGAGCATGTCGCCGGCGCCAAGGTCCGCGCGCTGGTGCGCTTCGAGCGCGACGAGCGCATCGCCGGCATCGTCGCCAACTGGCCCGCCGGCGCCACGGCGGCGCGTGCATCGCGGATGGGGCTGAAGCCCGACGAGAGCTTCGCCGACGTCATCCGCCAATACATCGCCGACTGCGAGACCCTTCCCAACGCTGGGCAGGCGCTCAAGGGCCTGATGCAATAGGCGGGCTGCGCTGCGGCCTCAGGGGCTGCGTCGCGAAGGCAGCGTAGCCTGCACCTCGGGCAGGTCGATCATCACCGGCTGGCCCGGCACGCTGCAACCGGCGTCGCAGCATTTGCCGTTTTGGCGGTTGCGGGTGATGGCGCGTCGGGGGTCGTGCGGCGCGGCGGCGGGTGTGCCGTCGCTTCCGATGCCGCGATCGAGCAGGCGCTCGACCAGTTCCACCTTGCTGCCCAGCGGGTAGTTGCGGTATATCTCCTGTTTCATCGCTGCTGGCGAGCCGCCGCCGTGCAGGCTGATCACGCTGTACCAGCCGCCCTGATAGCCAGCGGTCAGATCCTCCAGAAAGCGCGCGGTTTCGATGCGCTGCTCGTACGGTATGTCGGGGTTGGCGCGCAACACCTCGCTCAGCCTCGCCGCGGTTTCGGGGTTATGGTCCTCGTCAGGACCCGGCAGCGTGACGATCAAGCCCCCGCTGACATAGTGCGCGATACGGTGCATGTCGTAGATCTTGGTCGCCAGCAGCAACTTGCCGATATTGGCAAAGACCGGGTCGGGCATGAAGATGCCGCTGTGGCCATCGGCCTTTGCGTACACGCTGGCGGCGACGCCGCAGGCGAAAAAGCCCCCGGTGATGGTGATCAGCTCGACCATCTGCTCGCGCAGGTGGCCCTCTTGTCCCGGGTCGAAACCATTGGCCTCGCACATCAGCGCGCCCGCGCCGATTAGCAGGTCGCCAAAGCCGGCGCGCGCGCCGATACAGGTGTGGCGGTGGTGCGTGGCATAGCTGTAGGTGAGATGGCCCGAGTGCTCCCATTCGCCCGGCAGGCCCGAATAGAACACCCGGTCCCATTCGACGAACACCCGGTCAAACAGCACCACGCCGGTGCTCTGGCCGTACTTGCGGCTGAACAGCGCCGCGCCGTGCTCGAGTTTTTCGCCCGGACGCCCGGCCGGCCGCGCGACGATGGTCACGCCGGGCGCGTCCACGGCGACGGCGCAGCAGACGGCAAAGTCGGCGTCTTCGCGGCCCATGTTGCGGCAAGGCATCACCAGCAACTCGTGCATGTACGGCGCTCCGGTGACGATCGCCTTGGTGCCCGAGATCACGATACCGCGCGCATTGCGCTCCACCACGTGCAGGTAGCTGTCAACCTGGGCCTGCTGGTGCGGACGCCGGCTGCGGTCACCTTTGGCGTCGGTCATCGCCACGCCCAGCACCAGATCCTGGTCCTGCACCCGATGCAGGAAATTCAGAAAGCGCGCGCTGTACTCGGTGCTGCCCATCGCGTCGTCGAGCCGAGCCGACACCTGCGCGACGGCATTCATGCCGTCGTGCGTCAGGTAGCGCTGGGCGCAACCGGTCTCCTGACAAACCAGCCGAACCGCCTCGAGTTTGTTGAGCAGGTCGCCCGAACTTGTGTTGGTGTGCACCAGACGGTTGACGCGTTTGCCGCTGCTGCCCTGCACCGCCGTCATGATCGGCGCATAGCGCTCGACATGCGCATAGTCGTAGGTCAGCGCGATCGCGTTGACGCCGGGAGCGAATGCGCGCTCGTCGACGACGCTTTCGACCTGCCGGCCGTCAAGAAACACCCTCGGCTTGTAGCGCCGCAGTGATTCCCTGTAGTCGTCACCGGTCATCATGGTGCTGGGGGCGGATGCGTTCATGCGGCGGGCTCCTGTTGATGGCGCTGCCGGCGATTCTATTGAACCCGGCCGCCGCCGCCGGGCACGGGTCGTTGCGCTTGGCATATATTCGCCGCATGCCCGTGCGCGCGCTGGCGTCAACCGATTGGAAGGAAACCGATGCTGCTTGAAGCCGAGGAATGCCAGCTGCTGCTGGTCGACTACCAGACCCGTTTGATGCCGGCGATATTCGAAGCGCCGCAGGTGCTGGCCAACGCGCTGCGACTGGCACGCGTGGCGCAGGCGCTGGAGGTGCCGATGTGGGCCACCGAAGAAAACCCGGCGGGGCTCGGCCACAGCGAACCCGAACTCGCTGCGCTGATCAACGCGCACGGTGCCAGAACGCTCGACAAGATGTCTTTCAACGCGTGCGCCGACGGGCTGGTCGACCGGCTGCGACCCCCCGAGCGCAAAGCTCCGGTGACCGGCAGCGCGCGCAGCCTGCCCAGGCACCTGCAAAAGCCCGCAACCCCGGCGCAACAGCGCAACAGCATCGTGATCGCCGGCTGCGAGGCCCATGTCTGCCTGCTGCAGACGGCGCTCGAGCTGCTCGAGCAGGAATTCGAGGTCTGGGTTGTGACCGACGCCTGCAGCTCGCGGACCGAGCGCAACCGCGACGCAGCCTTCGACCGTCTGGCGGGCAATGGCGCTGAACTTGTCAGTACCGAGATGGTCGCCTTTGAGTGGCTGCGCAGTGCCGATCACCCGCGATTCAAACAGGTGCTGGCGCTGCTGAAGTAGGGCGCGCGGTCGGCGGGCGATGTGCGCCCCGCTCGCATACACTCCCCATGCCACGCGGCCCGGCCGCCGCACCGGCCGGCCTGGTGCCGCGCGAGTCCGAATGCCAAGGTGCCTCCCCGTGAATGTGTTCCGTCTGATTCTTTTTTGTTGCTCCCTGAGCTGGCTCGCAGCTTGCGCGCCGATCACGCCCCCCACGGCTTTCGTTGCGCCGGCGCTGCCGCCAAGCTGGCAGGCGCCGCTGCCGCACGGGGGCAGTCTGGCCGACATGGCGCTTTGGTGGCAGGGGCTGGACGACCCGGTGCTGGTGGGATTGGTACAGGCGGCGCAAAACCTCAGCCCGTCGGCGGCGTCTGCGCTGGCGCGCGTGGCGCTGGCGCGCGCTGCGCGTACGGCGGCTGCGGCCAGCCTGCAGCCGTCCCTGGACGGCTCGGCCGGCGCCGCACGCGCATCGGCGCAGACCGGGCTTGCGGCCGCCAGCAGCCTGCAAGCCGGCGTGCAGGCATCCTGGGAGCTGGATCTGTTTGGCGCCCACCGGAGCGCTGACGAGGCGGCGCAGGCGCGGCTGCAAAGCGCGCAGGCGCAGTGGCACGACGCGCGCATTTCGGTCGCCGCCGAACTCGCGCGGCACTATTTCAACCAGCGGGCCTGCGAGTTGCAGGTGGCCATCGTTGCGCGCGACGCCGCCTCGCGCGCCCGCACGTCAGGCGCCACTGCGCTCAGCGCACAGGCCGGGTTGACGGCGCCGTCGCTGGCCGCCCTGGCTGGTGCGGCTGCAGCGCAAGCCAGCGCGCAACTGACCCAGCAACGCGCCCAGTGCGCGCTGGAAATCAAGGCGCTGGTTGCGCTCAGCGGGGTGGCCGAACCCGCGCTGCGCCAGCAGCTGGCTGCGGCGCCGACCGACCTGTCGCCGCAGGCGGCGTTGGCGGTGCCCAGCGTTCCGGCGCAGGCGCTGGAGCAGCGACCGGATCTGGTGAGCGCGCAGCGCGACATCGCTGCTGCGAGCGCCGAGTTCGGCGTCGCGCAGGCGCAGCGCTATCCCAGCCTGGCGCTCCGTGGCGCCATCGGGGCGATGGCGCTGCGCATGGGAGGCGCCAGCGACGAGCGCCCGACCTGGTCCATCGGGCCGCTGTCACTGGCTGTGCCGCTATTTGACGGCGGCCGGCGTGCCGCCGGCGAGCAGGCGGCGCAGGCGCGCCAGGAAGAGGCGGTTGCGCTGTACCAGGCGCGCGCACGCCAGGCGGTCCGCGAAGTCGAGGAAGCGCTGCTTAACCTGAACAGCGCTGCTGCGCAGAGCGCCGACGCGCGCGCTGCCGACGCTGGTTACCGTGTCGCGCTGGCGGCCGCCGAGGCGCGCTACGCGGGCGGCTTTGCCAGCTTACTAGAACTCGAGGACACCCGACGCAGCGCGCTGGCGGCCGAAAGCGCCTTGGTGGGGCTGCGCCGCGACCGGATCCAGGCATGGATTGCGCTGTACCGCGCCGTCGGCGGTGCCTGGTAACAGCCCCAACCCTGATGAACCAGCAAGGCCAACGCCAACAAGCCATGAACCGTATGTATCTGAACTGCCGGGCGCTGTGTATCGCTGCTCTGCTCGGCGCCGACCTGGGCGCCGCGCACGCCGCCGATGACAAGAAACCGGCCGAAGCAAAAGCTTCTCTGACCGTCACGACGGCTTTGCCGCAGTCGGCCAAGCTGCCGATCCGGCTGGCCGCCAACGGCAGCATCGCGGCCTGGCAGGAGGCCAGCATAGGCACCGAGACAGCCGGACTGCGTTTGAGCGAGGTGCGCGCGCAGGTCGGCGACCAGGTCCGCGCGGGCCAGGTGCTGGCGGTGTTCGCCAGCGATGCGGTGCAGGCCGACGTCGCGCTGGCGCAAGCCGGCCTGCTCGAGGCCGAAGCCACCGCGGCAGACGCCGCCGGCAACGCCGAGCGCGCCCGCGCCGTAGCGGGCAGCGGCGCGCTCAGCGCGCAACAGGTCAAC
>Ga0114978_10003045_pt1 | contig 13772 bp, 7 predicted proteins | sample S_140212_EF_Meta_FD_87027 | JGI IMG/M metagenome (GOLD analysis project Ga0114978, IMG submission 87027) | Freshwater microbial communities from Lake Simoncouche, Canada to study carbon cycling - S_140212_EF_MetaG | ecosystem: Environmental > Aquatic > Freshwater > Lake | place: Lake...
CAAGGCGGTCGATCTGCGGTTTGCCGACTTTCTCGGCGCCTGGCAGCACCTCACGATTCCGGTCGGCAAGCTCGAGGAGGATACGTTCGGCGACGGCCTCGGCTTCGACGGCTCGAGCCTCCGCGGCTGGCAGCGCGTCGACGAGAGCGACATGCTCCTCGTCCCTCAGCCCGACACGGCGGTCGTCGATCCCTTCACGGCCCTCCCCACGCTGTCGATGATCTGCAACATCCAGGATCCGATCACCCGCGAGGACTATTCCCGCGACCCGCGCTACGTCGCCCGCAAGGCGGTCAACTATCTGCGCAGCACCGGGATCGCCGACACCTGCTTCATCGGCCCGGAGGCGGAGTTCTTCGTTTTCGACGACGTCCGCTTCGATCAAAACGCCCACGAGGGTTACTACCACGTCGATTCCTCGGAGGCGGAATGGAACCGGGGGCGGAAGGAAGGGCCGAATCTCGGCGGCAAGCTCCGCTTCAAGGAGGGCAACTGCCCCCTCCCCCCCGGCGACCAGATGATGGATCTCCGCAACGAGATGATGCAGGCGATGATCCACTCGGGGATCGACGTCGAGGCCCAGCACCACGAGGTGGCCACGGCGGGGCAGTGCGAGATCGACATGCGTTACCAGGAACTGGTGCGGATGGCCGATCAGGTCTGCCTCTATAAATACATCGTCAAGAACGTCGCCCGCCGTCACGGCAAGACGGCGACGTTCATGCCGAAGCCGATCCATGGTGACAACGGCTCAGGAATGCACGTTCACCTCTCGCTGTGGCGCGACGGCCAACCGCTGTTCGCCGGCACTGGCTACGCCGGGCTCTCCGAGATGGCTTTGCTTGCCATCGGCGGCATCCTCCGCCACGCGCCGGCGCTCCTCGCCCTCACCAATCCGACGACGAACAGCTACAAGCGGCTCGTCCCAGGCTACGAGGCGCCGGTGAACCTCGCCTACTCGCAGCGCAACCGCTCAGCCGCCTGTCGGATCCCGATGTACTCGACCAATCCGCGCACGAAGCGGGTCGAGTTTCGCTGCCCCGATCCGACCTGCAATCCCTACTTCGCCTTCTCGGCGATTCTCCTGGCAGCGATCGACGGCATCCAAAACAAGCTCCATCCCGGCGAGCCGCTCGACCGCGACATCTATGATCTCCCGGCGGAGGAGTTCAAGAAGGTGCCGCGGACCCCGGGATCACTCGAGGAGGCGCTTGCCGCCCTCGAGGCCGACCACGACTTCCTCCTCCGCGGCGACGTCTTCACCCCCGATGTCCTCGAGCATTGGGTGAAGCACAAACGCGAGGAGGAGATCGCCCCGATGCGGCTGCGGCCCCATCCGTACGAGTTTTGCCTCTACTACGACGTGTGAGCAGTGGACGGGTCCGGTGCGTCGCGCCCCGGAAATTTCGTTATCCCGTCACGTCTCGTCAGCCTCTGGCGGCTTGGCGGTGGTTGGGGCTATCCTCGGCGAAGGTTCACCACCCCCGAAGATGCCGCGAGAGTCGGGTTCGGAACAGCCCGCTTGAGGATGTCACTTTGAGGCCCACCGATTCGTACCGCCCTGATATCGACGGGCTGCGGGCCCTGTCCGTCATCATCGTCGTCCTCTTTCACGCCGGTCTGGGTATGACGGGGGGGTTCGTCGGCGTCGACGTGTTCTTCGTGATTTCGGGATATCTGATCACCTCATTGATCCTGAAGCAGCAGGCTGCGGGCAGGTTCGACTTGGTAGAGTTCTTCGCGAGACGGGTGCGGAGGATCATCCCTGCTGTCTGCGTCATGACGCTCGCAACCCTCGTGCTCGGCAGCCTTTGGCTCTCTCCGGATGCCTGGGTCGATCTCGCCGGATCGGCTGTTGCACAGACGGTGATGTTGGCGAATGTCTGGTACTGGCGAACGATCAACTATTTCAGCACCGAAGCGGAGTTGAAACCGTTCCTTCATATGTGGTCACTCGCGGTCGAGGAACAGTTCTACCTCGTCTATCCCTTCCTGCTGGTCTTCCTGGGAAGGTGTTCACGACGCACGCTGTTTTTCGTACTCTCTGCCCTCGCTGTCGTGTCCTTGGTGTTGGCTGAGTATTTTCTTCCGACCCGCGCGTCGGCTGTTTACTATCTGCTTCCGTTTCGCGCCTGGGAGCTTCTTCTCGGTGGGATCGTCAGCCTCCTGCCAAGGCGTCGGCTGACGCCATCGAGCGAGGCGGAGGTGGTGGTTGGATTGGCCATGATCCTGATCCCAGCCTTCCTTTACAACACGCAGACCCGCTTCCCCGGATTCGGGGCACTCCCGCCGTGTCTCGGTGCGGCACTTGTCATCCATGGTGGTCAGGCCGGCACCACAATGGTCGGTCGCTTCCTCTCTTCGCGTCCGATGGTGGGAATCGGGCTCCTCTCTTATTCGATCTATCTCTGGCACTGGCCATTGCTGGCGCTCGCGAGGAATCTCATGGGCATCCGGCTTGCTGTGCCCGTTTCCACGGGAGTCGTGATGCTCGGGTTGGCTGTTGCCGCGGCTTCGTGGCGATTGGTGGAGGAACCGATCCGCAGGGGATCGCTTTTCGAATCAAGCCGGAGGTCCGCGAAGCTGTTTGCAGTGACGAATGGTCTGGTGCTCTTATTGGCGGGCGTGCTCGTAGCTTTTCGGGGTTTTCCTCAACGGTTTTCGCCGACGACCCTCGGGTACTTCTCTGCGCGTCACGACAAGCCCTTTCGCCGAACGGTTTCGCTCGATGATGTCGAGCGGGGCGATCTGCCGAGTTTTGGCAACCTCCAAGGGCGTGATAGCGTGATGGTGTGGGGAGACAGTCACGCGATGATGATTGTTCCCGGCATCGACGCTGCCTGTTCGGATCGTGGGATCATAGGCTTTCAGGCGACCTATTCCTCCACGCCTCCGGTGCTCGATTTCTTGGTGAACAGTCGCTTCGGACTCAATGCCGATGGTCCTCGGTACAATCGAGCGGTGTTACAGTCGATTCTGGACAGACGCCCAGGCCTGGTTATTCTCGCGGGCTACTGGCGCACCTACGCCAACCGTGACGACTTCGAGCCATCACTCTCCGAGACGGTCGAAGCTGTTACTTCGGCAGGCATTCCTGTCTGTATCGTGCTCGATTGCGCGGAGTTCGCGTCGCCGGTTGCTGAGGTTCTGGCGAGGCGGTCGATCCTCGGCCAGGGAACCGCCGACCTTGTCGTGATCCGGGAGGAGCATGATGACCGCAATAGGCAAGCGAATGAAATCATTCGCCGGGTCGCCAGAGATCGGGCGATCGTTCTTGATCCTCGCGACGTGTTGACCGATGCCGATGGGAATTGGGTGGCGGAAGTCGGAGACGAAGCCCTGTACCACGACGCCCATCACCTCTCCGGAGCAGGGGGTAGACGGCTCGCTCCTTTGTTCCTGCGACTGTTCCGCGACCTCGGACTCGGATCGCCGGTCGACCCCTGACAACGGCTTCGTGAAGTCGTGGGAACACCGGCCGCTCTGAACGCCGACAGGAGGATCGCTGTCGCTGGAGGCGTCCTGAGGTTCCCTATCGGCGACATTTCAACCGAGGCCTGCGGGCGACGGTCCGGTTCAGAGAAACCGGCGCGGCGAGAAGGGGGCGGGATCGAGGTGGGGAGACACGCCCTCCATCATTTCAGCGACGAGTTTTCCCGTCGCTGTCGCTAGGCTCATTCCCAGCATGTTGTGGCCGGTGGCGAGGAAGGCGTTGGCGAGGCGCGGCGTCGGGCCGATGATCGGCAGGCTGTCCCAGGTCATCGGTCGCCAGCCGTACCAGGTCTCCTCAGGCCCTGCGCCAGAGGGGGAAACGAGATAGGGCTTGGCCGAGTCGTGCAACTGTTGGATCCGTCTGGCGGGAATCGACGTGTCGTAGCCGGCAAACTCCATCATCGAACCGAGCCGGTAGCCATCGGCGAACGGCGACACGCCGATGCGGTGCTCGGGGAAGAGCATCGGATGAACCGGGCAGGGATCGGGGCGGTGCATCGTCACCGAATAGCCCTTTCCCTGTTCGATCGGGATCGGGCACTCGAGCTCCTTGGCGATCCGCGGGCTCCAGCCGCCGAGGGCGAACACGTAGCGATCGGCAGCGAGCGACCCTTGCGAGGTGGCAAGCGCCGTCACCCGTCCGCCCGATCGCTCCACCCCCTCGAGCCGGCAGTGCTCGATGAAGCGGACGCCGCGCGTGACGAGCCGCTGCGACCAACTCGCCATCAGTCGATCGGGGCGGAGGGAGGCGTCGCCGGGATAGTGATAGGCGCCGGCGAGGCCTGATTTGAGCGCCGGATCGAAGGCCGGCAGGGCCGCCCCATCGAGGCGCACCGCCGGGACGCCGAAATGCTCGGAGAGGAGTTTGTCGGTCTCCGCGAAGGAACGCATCCCCCGATCCGTCCGCAAGACATAGAGCAGCCCCGTCTCCTGCCACTGGCAGTCGAGCCCCTCGTCGCGGACGAGTCGACGATATTCCGCGATCGAGGCGTCGAGGATCCCCTTGAGGTGAACTCCCACCTCGAGGACCTGCTTGTGGGTGCAGCGACGGGCGAATTGCCACATCCAGTTCCACAGGGCCGGGTCGAGCCGGGGCTTGACCCGGAACGGAGCGTTGGGAGTGAACAGCGACTTGAAGGCCACGCCGAAAGCGCCCGGCTCAGTGAGCGGGAGGACGTGGCTCGGACAGATATAGCCGCAGTTGCCACCGGAGCAGGCGGCGCCGATCGTCCCCTGATCGATCACCGTTACCCGCAGTCCCGCTGCGGAGAGGTAATGGGCGCAGGCGACGCCGATCACGCCGGCGCCGACGACGATCACGTCGGGGCGGCGGGAATCCTCCGGGTCGTGCATGGGGGCGGCGTCGATCGTCATGGCGTCGTCCCGAGGACGATCCCGGTGGCGAACGGGTCACCCGGCTGGCGGATGAGTATGGCCTCACCGCAAACATAGGCGCGCCCGCGAATCGTGGGGATGACTGCCCCACCGTCGCCGCGGCGGTAGCTCGCCGTGAAGCGGCTGCCGATGATGCTCTCCTGCACCCAGGTCTCCCCCGGCGCGAGCTTTCCATCGGCCGCCAAACAGGCGATTTTGGCACTCGTGCCAGTGCCGCAGGGGGAGCGGTCAAACGCCCCCCCGGGGCAAAGGACGAAGTTGCGGCTGTCGGCATCGGCCGCCTGAGGCGGCGCGAAGAACTCGATGTGGTCGATCTCCGCGCCGTCGGCGCCGGTGATTCGATTGCGGACAAGCTCGCGGCGGACCGCCTCGGCCGCGGCGGTGAGCCGGCCGATGTTGCCGGCAATGAGCTCGCAGGGGGCCGCCTTGGCGAGAAAGAACCAGTTCCCCCCCCAGGCGACGTCGCCGACGATGCTCCCGAGCCCCTCGACGTCGAGGCTCACCCCTGCCCGGTGGCGCCAGGAGGGGACGTTGTCGATCGCCACCTCGTGGGCGTCGAGGAGCTCGATCCCCACGGTGCCGACGGGGGTTTCGAGGCGGTGGCGGCCAGGGCCGATCCGCCCCAGATGCGCGAGCGTCACGGCCACGCCGATCGTTCCGTGGCCACACATGCCAAGGAAGCCCGCGTTGTTGAAGAAGATCACGCCGGCGGCGCACGTGCGGTCGAAAGGTTCCACGAGGAGCGCCCCGACGAGCGCGTCGGAGCCGCGCGGCTCGAGGATCACACTGCGGCGGAAGTCGTCGTGCGCCGCGCGGAAACGCCCGAGCCTGTCGGCGAGGGAGCCCGGGCCGAGATCGGGGCCACCGTCGATGACGACGCGCGTCGGTTCCCCCTCGGTGTGTGAATCGACGACGCGGATCGCGCTCAAGGAACTGTTCATCCCTGCGCTCCCGGCCAGGCCTTCCACCACTCCCGAAACAATCTCCACTGCGCGTGCGTGTGGGCCCGCTGGGTCGGGGAGAGGGTGTCGCTGGGGTTGATGTGATGCTCGTACGCGGCATGCCCCTCGAGCACCATCAACGCCTTGTAGTGGAGGACGAGATCGGGCCCTTCGTCGAAGGTGGAGAGGACGCGGAGGGCCTCGTCGAGCTCGAGGGCGAGGCGGCGGGCCTCGACGTCACCGGCGGCGGCGCGCTGGCACAGCGCCACCAGCCGCAGCACCGGCCCAGGCAGGGCGTTGCCGATCCCGGTGATCGCGCCGACAGCGCCGCAGCGGACGAAGCCGTGGAAGACCTGCGTGTCGACGCCCACCATGAGGGCGAGGTCGGGATCACCCGAGGTGATGAAGCCGGCGGCGTAGCTGAGCGACTCGGCGCCGCCAAACTCCTTGAAGCCGACGAGGTTCTTGTGGTTTCGTCGCAGGTCGGCAAAGAGATCGGCGCGGGTCTGGAAGCCGTAGTAGGGGCTATTGTAGATCACCGCGGGGAGATCGCCGCCGGCCGTGAGCACCTCGGCGAAGTGGGCCTTCTGCGCCGCAGAGGCGCTCCCGCGCGAGAGGAGGCGGGGGATGACCATCAGTCCCACGGCCCCCACCTTGCGGGCGTGGGCTGCATGGGCGGCAGCGATCCGCGGGTTTTGGGCACCAGTGCCGACGACGACCGGGATCCCCGCCTCGACGAGGAGGCGGACGCCCGTCTGCCGCTCCTCGTCGGTGAGCAGCGGCCAGTCGCCCATCGAGCCGCAGTAGACGACCGCGCTCATCCCCTCGGCGACGAGCCTCTGCGCGGTGCGCACGAGCTCCTCGTGATCGAGCGAGCGATCGGGCCGGCAGGGGGTCATCAGCGCCGGCATGCAGCCGCGAAAGACGTCGGAACCTTGAGCCATGTCGATTCACCTCGAGGGTCTAGCCGCCCGCCGCTGGGCGTGACGGGAAGCGGCCCATGATAGCGATACGGCCGGCGTGACGGGGATCACGCCAGGATAGCGGAGCGTCAGTCGCGGAGCTTCTTCGACAGGCTCTCGCCAAGGCGGCGGACGGTGGTGCTGAAGTCGTCGCGGGCCAGATGAGCCCGGATCACGCTGATCCCGGAGGTGTCGGCCAGGGCGGCGGTGAGGGCCCGATCGAAATCCCCCTCGGTGAGGGCCTCGTAGCCGGTGCCCCCGCCGAGCACCTCGGGGAGCTTCTCGTAGCGCCACGGATTGATGTCGTTGAAGGGGCCGTCGAGGATCACCCGCTCGGTGCCGTAGCCGGCGTTGTCGAGGATGATGATCGTGGCGGAAAGCCGCCTGCCGACGAGCGAGGAGAGCTCCATCCCGGTCATCTGGAAGGCACCGTCGCCGACGAGGGTGACGATCTTCGAGTCGGGGCGGGCGCAGCGGCAGCCGAGCGTGGCCGGGACGCCGAAGCCCATCGAGGTGTAGTAGGCGGGGGAGACGTATTCGGTCTGGCCGCGGATCACCAGCTCACTCGAGGCGAAGAGGGAGTCGCCGACGTCGGCGATCACGATCGTGCCGTCTTCGATGCTCCCGTCGAGCCGGTGGATGAGCCGGGAGATCGTCAGCGTCGCCTCGGCGCGGAGCTCGTAGGTGCCTGCAACCTTGGCGGGGCCGGGGGGAAGCACGCGGCGGGCGGCTTTTGGTTTGGCCGCAGCCAGCTCGCGGATGAAGTCCTCGAGGAGCACGCCGCGGAAGTGGTGGTGGCTGATCCGCAGGTCTTCGCTCGTGGCGTGGATCGTCCGCCGCGGGTCGAGATTGGCGGTGAAGATGCCGAGATCGATGTCGGTGAGGATCGTGCCGAGGAGGATCCGGCAGTCGCTCGACTCGACGAACTCCGTCACCTCGCGGCGCCCCATCCCCCCTTCGTAGAGGCCGATGTAGAGCGGATGGACCTCACTGACGACGCTCTTGCCGAGGAGTGTCGAAGCGACCGCGATCCCTGCCGTCTCGGCCAGCGCGATCGTGTCGGCCTGGAGCCCGAAGCGCTGCAGCTCGACGCCGGCGATGATCACCGGCGCCTGCGCCTGCTCGATCCGCTCGACCGCCTCGCGGACCGCCTCGGCCAATGCCGCCGGATCGCTGACGCGCGGCGGGGCGGCGTAGGGGCGGATCGAATCGGGCACAACGTCGACCATGTCACGCGGCAGCTCGATGTAGACCGGGCGCTTCTGCCGGAAGCAGACGTCGAGGACTCGGTCGATCTCGCGGAAGGCGGTGTCGGGATCGGTGATCTCGGCGCACGCTGCCGTCACCTTCTCGAACACCTCGAACTGCGTCGACCACTCGCGGACGCAGTGGTGGAGGAGGGGGCGATCGCTCCGTTCGCTCAAGCCCGGGGCTCCGGAGATCACCACCACCGGGCTCTTCTCCGCCCAGGCGCCGGCGGTCGAATTGACCACCGAGAGCCCCCCCACGCCGTAGGTGACGCACAGCGCGCCGATGCCGTTGATCCGAGCGTAGGCATCGGCGGCGTAGCCGGCGCAGTCCTCGCGCGTGCAGTTGACAAGCTCGAGCGAGCTCTGCTCGAGCATCGAGTAGAAGCCGAGGACGTAGTCGCCTGGGACGCCGAAGACGTGGCGGAGCGAATAGTCGCCAAGCCGGCGGATCAGGTATTCCCCGATCGACAGTTGCGTGACGCTCCGGGAGCGGTCGGCGTAACGCTGTGGGTGCTTGGCCATGATTCTCCCCTTCTCACCACACCGTCTTGCCACCATTGACGGCGATCGTTTGACCGGTCACGAAGGCGGCTTCGTTGCTAGCGAGATACGCCGCCGCCCAGCCGACATCCTCCGGGATCCCCCAGCGGGCGGCGGGCACCGTGGCCAGATAGGCATCCTTGTCGGCCTGCGGATCGTTCTCGTGGCGTTCCACGGGGATCCAGCCCGGCGCGATCATGTTGACGGTGACACCGTGCGGGGCGAGCTCGCGGGCCATGCTCCGCGACCAGCCTGTCTGGCCCCCCTTCGCGGCGACGTAGGCGGAGAACGGGGAGACGCCGAGGAGGAAGACTTCGCTGGTGATATTGATGAGCCGACCGGTGCCGCGTTCCTTCATCGAGGGGAGGGCACGGCGGGCGAGGAGATAGGGGCTCTTCACGAAGAAATCGAGCATCTCCTGGTAGAAGGCCCAGTCGTAGTCCTCGATCGGCTTTTGCGGCTGGGCGGGCGTGGCATTCATGACGACGATGTCGACGGCCCCCAGCATCCGCTCGATCCCCATGAACATCCCGTCGATCTCGGCGGAATCGGTGACGTCGGCCCGGTAGAGATCGGCAGTCACCCCGGCGTCGCGGACCTCATGGAGCGCCTTCTCGGCGCGGCCCTGGTTGTTGGCGTAGTTCATCGCCACCTTGGCACCGGCGAGCCCCAGGCACTTGGCGGTGGCGAGGCCGAGGCCGGTCGACGACCCGGTGACGAGGGCGACCTTGCCGGCGAGGGAGAACGGAGGACGGGCCGGGGGAGGGGAGACGGTCATGGTGGGCTGGTTGAGTTCGGGGAATGGGAATCGGGGCAAAGGCTTCGCCATGATAACGGGGGAGGCTCGCGGCGCCGCAGGCTCACTCTCCCGCCGGAAAACCGGCCACGCCCAGGCCACAGTCAGAGGGTAGAATGACGCGTCCCCGTTTGGCAGGAGGTGCCGTGACGATTCACCCGGTTCGACATCCGTGGGCCCTGGCGATGGTCGCCCTGGCTACGCTCCTGATCGCGACATCGGCCGGCCAGTGGGCTGCCGCCGACCCCGTCGACTTTTCCCGCGACATCCAGCCGCTCCTCGCCCGCCGCTGCCTCTCCTGCCACGGCCCCGACACGCAGGAAGGGGGCCTCCGCCTCGATTCCGCTGACGGGGCAACGAGCGAGCTTTCCTCCGGGGGCCGGGCGATCGTGCCGGGAGGCGTCGACACGAGCTTGATCCTCGAGCGGATCGTCTCCACCGACCCCGATCTGCAAATGCCCCCTGAAGGTCCGCGGCTCACCCCGGCTCAGGTGGCGTCGCTGCGTGATTGGATCGCTGCGGGGGCCGAATGGAAGGAACACTGGGCGTTTCGCTCGCCGGGCCGGCCGCCGGTGCCGGCGATCGATCCCGCGGCCGTCCCCAACGACGGCGTCGAGCCGACGGCGATCGATGCGTTCGTACTCGACAGGCTCGCCAAGAAGGGGCTCACCGCTCCGGCGCTCGCCGACAAGCAGACACTGCTGCGGCGCGCGACCTACGACCTCACCGGCCTGCCGCCCAGTGAAGCCGACATGAAGGCCTTCCGCGCCGACCAGGCACCGGGGGCGTGGGAGCGGGCTGTCGATCGGCTCCTCGCTTCGCCGCATTACGGTGAGAAGTGGGGGCGGCACTGGCTCGATCTGGTGCGCTATGCCGAGACCAACTCCTTCGAGCGCGACGGCGACAAGCCCCACGCCTGGCGCTACCGCGACTACGTCATCCGTTCCTTCAATGACGACACGCCGTTCGATCGGTTTACGCTTCAGCAACTCGCCGGCGACGAGATCCCCAATCCGTCCCCCGACGATTTGGTCGCCACCGGCTACCACCGGCTCGGCCTCTGGGACGACGAACCGGCCGACCGGCTCCAGGCGCGCTACGACTGGCTCGACGATCTCGTCGCCACCACCGGCCAGACGTTCCTCGGGCTGACCGTCAACTGCGCCCGCTGCCACGATCACAAGATCGACCCGATACCGCAGAAGGACTATTACAGCCTGCTGTCGTTCTTCATGAATGTCACGCCGATGGGCAACGGCGGCGATCAGATCGAGCGGCCGCTCTTTCCTGACGCGGCAGCGAAGGCTGCTTACGACGCGGCCGTCATCGATCTCACCAAACGCCGTGACGCGACGCAGAGCGAGGTGACAGCCCTCGAGAACCGCTTCCGCGAGGACTACGAGAAGCGCTCCGCCGACGGCGTGGCGGCCAGCGACCTCGACGACCTCCACTTCCGCTTCTACCGCGACAGCTGGGACAAGCTCCCTGACTTCGATCAGCTCAAGGCCGAGGACACCGGGGACGTGGCGGGGAATCTCCTCGACATCGGTGTGGCGCCGTCACTGCGGCCGCACGCCTTTGGCTACGTGTTCACAGGATTTTTGAAAGTTCCCGCCGCCGGTGAGTACACCTTCAGCCTCGACTCCGACGACGGCTCGCGGCTCACCCTCGGGGGAAGCACCGTCCTCGAGTACGACGGCATCCACGGTGTGGGGAGCGCACGGACGGCGACGGTGAAGCTCGAGGCCGGCCGCATTCCGTTCCGCGTCGACTACTTCCAAGGGCCGATAGGCGACAAGGGTCTCCTGCTCTCTTGGCGACCCGTCGGCGGCGAGTCGAGGCCGCTCTCCGCCCTCCCCAAGCCGCGCGGGCGGAAGGCCGCGGCCGAACTCGCCGCCACGATCAAGGCGGAGGGGCCGGCGATCCTCGGCGCCGAGGGCTTTCAGGCCTGGGAGAAGGCGACCGCGACCCTCGAGGCCCTCAAGCGCGAGCAGGTGCCGGTAGAGAAGGCCCTGGTCGTCTCCGAGCATGGCCCGGTGCCCCCCGAGACGTTCGTTCTTTATCGCGGCAATCCGCACGCCGAGACGAAGCCCGAGAACAAGGTCGATCCCGCCTTCCCGAGGATCCTTCGCGCTCCCGCCCCCGAGATCCCTCCTCCGGCCACCGATGCGAAAAGCAGTGGCCGGCGGACGGCGCTGGCGAAGTGGATCACCTCGCCTACCAATCCGCTCACGGCGCGGGTCCTTGCCAACCGGGTGTGGCAGTATCACTTCGGCCGCGGGATCGTCCGCTCGGCGAGCAACTTCGGCCTCATGGGGGATCCGCCGACCCACCCGGAGCTCCTCGATTGGCTTGCCGCCGAGCTTGTCGATGGCGGCTGGCGGCTGAAGTCGCTTCACCGCACGATCATGCTCTCGCGCGCCTACCGGGCGAGTTCTGCTGCCAATTCCGAGGCCCTCGCCGTCGATCCCCTCAACGATGCCCTGTGGCGCTTCGACATGCGGAGGCTCACGGCGGAGGAGATCCGCGATTCGGTCCATGTCGCAAGTGCCGCCTTCAATCCGAAGATGGAGGGCCCCGGCGTGACGGTCGACATTCCCAAGGAGATCCTCGCCGGCCAGTCGCAGCCGGGGAGCGGCTGGGGGAAGGTGTCGGAGGAGGAGCAGGCGCGGCGCTCCGTCTACATCAAGGTGAAGCGATCGCTCCTCACGCCGATCCTCGCCGACTTCGACATGGCCGACACCGATTCCGCCTGCCCGGTGCGGTTCGTGACGACGCAGCCGACGCAGGCTCTGGGGATGATGAACGGCGAGTTTCTCCAGAAGCAGGCGAAGGTGTTGGCCGCGCGGGTGAAGCGCGAGGCTGGTGGGCGCGATGCCAATGAAGTCGCCGCCGAGATCCGCCGGGCGTATCAAGTGACGCTCGTCCGGGATGCGAGCGCCGACGAAATCGCCCGCGGCGTGGCCCTCATCGACACCCTCGAGGAGACCGACGGCGTCGGCCCGGGCCGAGCCCTCGAGCTCTTCTGTCTCATGCTTCTCAATACAAACGAATTCGCCTACCTCGACTGACTGGGGATGAAGCCCATGACGCACCACCACGATTCCCGCGCCGGCTTCTGCCGTCGCACGCGCCGCGAGTTCTTCTGGGAAGCGGGGGCGTCGTTCACCGGGCTTGCCCTCTCGGGGCTCCTCGACGGCGGCTTCTTCGCCGGGCAGACGCGCGCCGCGGACGGCGTTCAGGCCTGGGCCAATCCGCTGGCCGCGAAGATCCCCCACTTTGCCCCCAAGGCGGAGAGCGTGATCTTCCTGTTCATGTACGGCGGCCCGAGCCACGTCGACACCTTCGATTACAAGCCGAAGCTCTACGACCTCGACGGCCAGACGATCGAGGTGAAGACGAAGGGGCGCGGTGGCGAGAAGAGCCAGGGAAGAGTCGTGGGGCCGAAGTGGAAGTTCGCCCCCCACGGCGAGTGTGGGAAGCAGGTCTCAACGCTCTTTCCGCATCTCGCGAAGCACGTCGACGACATCGCCTTCCTCCATTCGATGACGGCCGATTCGCCGATCCACGGCTCGGCGATGCTCCAGATGAACTCCGGCAAGATCCAGTCGGGCTCTCCCTGCCTCGGGTCGTGGGTCAACTACGGGCTGGGGAGCGTCAACGAAAATCTTCCCGGCTTCGTCGTCATGCTCGACCCCACCGGCGGGCCGATCTCCGGGGCGAAGAACTGGTCGAGCGGCTACATGCCGGCGACCTATCAGGGGACGCTGCTCCGCTCGAAGGGGGCGCCGATCCTCGACCTCGCTCCCCCAGACGACATGTCGCTCGAGAGCCAGCGGGCGCTCCTCGACGCCCTCCGCACCGAGAACAGCGCCCACCTCCTCTCGCGTGGCGATAACTCCGAGCTTGCCGCCCGGATCGCTTCCTACGAGCTCGCCTGGAAGATGCAGGAGCATGCCCCGGAGGCGGTTGACTTGGTGAGGGAGACGGCCGAGACGCAGGCCCTCTACGGCCTCGACAATCCCCGCACCGCCGACTTCGGCCGCCGTTGCCTCCTCGCCCGCCGGCTCGTCGAGCGCGGCGTGCGCTTCGTGCAGCTCTATTCCGGCGGCGCCCACAACGACGACAATTGGGATGCCCATGGGGATCTCGAGAAGAACCACAACTTTCACGCCGGCAACACCGATCAGCCGATCGCGGCGCTCCTCGAGGATCTGAAGCGCTCCGGGCTCCTCGACAGCACGCTCGTCGTCTGGGGTGGAGAGTTCGGCCGGCAGCCGACGGCGGAATATGCCGAGGGCACCGGCCGCGATCACAACGCCTACGGCTTCACGATGTGGATGGCGGGTGGCGGCATCAAGGGAGGGGTGAGCGTGGGGGAGACCGACGAGCTCGG
>Ga0114978_10003048_pt1 | contig 13768 bp, 10 predicted proteins | sample S_140212_EF_Meta_FD_87027 | JGI IMG/M metagenome (GOLD analysis project Ga0114978, IMG submission 87027) | Freshwater microbial communities from Lake Simoncouche, Canada to study carbon cycling - S_140212_EF_MetaG | ecosystem: Environmental > Aquatic > Freshwater > Lake | place: Lake...
CATTCACGCGTTGCTCGCGGGAACTGGCGCATCGCAGAGTTGGTGCGAAGACACCGTTGGACTGGTGCCTGACGCCAGCGGCGAATCGCTTGCCGATGCGATCGAAGCCGCGCTGCGCGATGCCAGCCTCAAGCCCTCCGACATCGACGCGATCATCCCCTACGGCTGCGGCGTGCCCGCGCTCGACGCACTCGAGGCCAACGCCCTCACCCGCGTGTTCGCTGGCGAAATCAACACCAAGCCCATCATCGCCCTCGCGCCTTTCATCGGCGCCACCGTTGCTGGCTTCGGAACCATCGCCGTCGCCGTCGCGGTGAAGTGCATCACCGAGCAGCGGCTTCCCGCGCGTCTGAATTCGACCAACACTGGCAGCCTCATGGCCTCGGCCGCGCCGAGTCAGCCGCACGCGCTGCGCAATATCCTCGTCTGCACGCCGAGCCTCGGTGGGCAGAACAGCGCCGCCGTGATTTCCCGAGCCTCAACATGACGATGGCCACCAACACCAACAACCAGCACGGTCAGAAGCGCGTCGTCGTTACGGGCATGGGTTGGATCACGCCGCTCGGCCACGACATCAACGGTGTTTGGAAGCGCCTGCTCAACTCCGAAAGCGGCATGGGCCCGACTACTCGGTTTGACGCGCGCACATTTCCCACCAGTTTCAGCGCGGAAGTGCGCGATTACTCCATCGACCGCTTTGTGAAGGACGCGAAGGTCCACGCCAGCGCCGGCCTCAATTCGCAGTTCGCCCTCGGTGCCGCGTGCCAAGCTTGGAAGCAGTCGGGACTCGATGGGTACGCCGCGCTCAACCGCAAGCGCGTCGGCCTCTACCTCGGCGCTGGCGAAGGCGTGCTTGATTTCGACAACTACGCATCCGCCAATCTCGCCGGTTGGAACGCCGAGCAGAGGAAGGTCGATGGCGTAGCGTGGGCCAAGTGCGCGCACGAGGTTCTCGAGAAAATGTGCGAGGTCGAGCAGGAGCCCAACATGCCGCTCGCGCACCTCGCCCGTGAATTTGGCGTGCGCGGCCCCGCGCTCAACTGCCTCACCGCCTGCGCGGCCAGCACGCAAGCGATCGGCGAGGCCTACTCGCTCATCCAGCGCGGCGATGCTGATGTGATGATTTCCGGCGGCACCCACACCATGATTCATGTGCTCGGTGTGACCGGCTTCAACCGCCTCACCGCACTCTCGACTTCGAAGGGCGATCCCGCCAAGGCCTCGCGTCCGTTCGACGCGACCCGCGACGGCTTTGTCATGGGCGAAGGCTCGGGCATGATCGTCATTGAAAGTCTCGAGCACGCCCGTGCGCGCGGCGCAACCGTGCTCGCCGAAGTTGCGGGCTACGGCTCGAGCGCCGACGCGTTTCGCATCACCGACATTCAGCCTGAGGGCCGCGGTGGCGCCGCTTCGATGGGCGTTGCCCTCAAGCAGGCCGGCATCGATCCGGCCGCCCGCCGCGCCGATGGTCGCGCCGCCATCGACTACATCAGCGCGCACGGCACGGGCACGAAGGAGAACGATTCCATCGAAACCCGCGGGGTGAAGCGGGTTTTTGGCGCCAATGCCAAGGACATTCCAATGAGTTCGATCAAGGGCATGATGGGCCATCTGATCGCCGCCGCCGGCGCGGTCGAGTTCATCACCTGCATCCTCGCGATACGCGACGGCATGCTTCCGCCCACGATTAACTACAACACGCCCGACCCCGATCTCGACCTCGACTATGTGCCCAACAAGGCGCGCGCAGCGAAGGTCGACATCTGCCTCTCGAACTCCTTCGGTTTCGGCGGACAGAACGACACGCTGGTGGTAAAGCGATTCGCGTGAGCGCACTTCGCGCCAACGGCTCTCCTGCCAAGCCGCGCTCCTCGCGCGTGCTCATCGTGATCAAGGTTGGTGGCGCCCTCGCGGTGGTGATGTTGGCGGCGCTGTTTCTGGCGGCGCTTCCTCCCGCTGCCCGCGCCGGGCTTCCTGAAGATCCGGTCGCCCGTGGCGAAGCGTTTGAGCAAGCCCTCGTGGCAGCGATCACCAAGATTCGTCCGGCGGAGGAGGAATGGGCCGTCGCCATCGACCCCACGGACATCAACTCGTGGCTGGCCACGCGGCTTCCCAAGTGGATCGAGCACGATCCCGAACTCGCCGAACTCGCGCCCGCCTGCACGATCCGCCTCGCCTCGATCGAGGGGGCGCTGATCATCGAGGACTCGGTGCGCGCGAGCGGGGCGGCGGTCATCTCGCTTCCGGTTGCGCCGCAGCTTTCCGATGGCCGGCTTCGACTCGACATCGGCTTTGCCCGCATCGGTCGGCTGCCGATTCCGGGAGTGGCTTACGCACTTGCAGCGGTTCTGCGCGGCAGCCTCGATCAGCTCGCCGCCGGCCCAGCGCAGATCCGCCTTGCCGACGGCCGCCGGGTGGAACTGCGCGAGATTTCCTGCAAACCGCGCCGCATCGAGCTCCTGCTCGCCACGCTTCCCGCGACTCTTCCCGCGGCATCGACCGACGCAAACAGCCCTTCCCACTAAGCGCCGCGCCTCGGCTACATTGCGCCCCCTATGCCAGAGCTCACGATCAACGGCAAGAAGCACGCCTTCAAGCCCGGACAAACGATCCTTCAAGCCGCCCTCGACCAAGGTGTTGAGGTTCCGCACTACTGCTACCACCCGGGTCTCTCGGTGGTGGCCAACTGCCGCATTTGCCTCGGCGAAGTTTGGGCCCCGAATCCTCGGACCGGCAAGCTCGAGGCGTTCCCCAAGCTCGTTCCTACCTGCCAGCAGGCGGCGAGTGAGGGCATGGTGGTCTACACCGACAGTCCGAAGGCCGTGGCCAACCAGAAGTCGGTCATGGAGTTCCTCCTCATCAATCACCCGGTCGACTGCCCGGTGTGCGATCAGGCTGGCGAGTGTCACCTGCAGGACTACAGCTACCAGTACGGCCGCGGTCAGAGCCGCTTCACCGAAGCCAAAAACAAGCAGCCCAAGAAGGATGTTGGCCCGAACATCCTGCTCTACAGCGACCGCTGCATCATGTGCACCCGCTGCGTGCGCTTCACCCGCGAAGTCACCGGCACCAACGAACTCATGGTCGACGGCCGTGGCGCCACCGAGCAGATCGACATCTTCCCCGGCATGGCGCTCAACAACGAGCTCGCGGGCAATGTCGTTGATCTCTGCCCCGTGGGCGCGCTTCTCGACAAGGACTTCCTCTTCCAGCAGCGCGTGTGGTTCCTCAAGAAGACTCCGTCGATCGACGGCATCACCGCCAGCGGCGACAACATTTCCGTCGAGCACAACGACGGTCGGGTGTATCGCATCAAGCCGCGCGTGAATGAAGCGGTCAACAAGTGGTGGATCACCGACGAAGTGCGTTACGGCTGGAAATTCGTGCATTCCGAGTCGCGCATCACCATGCCCGCCATCAAGGGCAAGCCCGCGTTCGACGCGCTCAAGCCGATGGAAGCTTGGCGCGAAGCAACCGCGGCCGTCGAGAGCGCGATGAAGGCGCTCACCGCCAGCAAGAAGAATCTCGCGCTGCTCGTCAGCCCGATGCTCTCTTGCGAAGACGCTTATCACCTCGCGCGTTACGCGCTGAAGGTTGACCCCGAGGCGATGCTCGCCATCGGCCCGGTTCCCTTCCTCGGTGAAGACAAGACTTTCCCGGGCGGCTTCACGATTCGTGCTGAAAAAGCGCCCAATGCGCGCGGCGTCCGCCGTGTGCTCGAAGCGCTCGCTGGCGGCAAGCCCGTCGCCAACGCGCAAGGATTTGAGAGCGCGCTCGCCAGCGGCAAGTTCGCCGCCGCCATCGTCACCGGAAATTATCCGAGCGACTGGGTCACGCCATCCCTGTTGAAGGCGCTCAGCGGCCTCACCACCGTCGTCGCCATCGACACGCTCGCCAACGCCATCACCGCGATGGCGTCGGTCGTTCTTCCAGGCGCAGTCTGGATCGAGAAGTCCGGATCATTCGAGAACGCCAACAGCCGCCTGCAAGCTTTCGAGAAGGCGATCGATCCGATCGAGCACGCCAAGAGCGAGGCGCAAATTGCGCTCGACCTCCTCGGCGCGCGCATCGGCAAACCCGCCGCCGACTACTGCCCCGCAACCACCCGCAGCGAAATGTCGAAGGTCACAGGCCTCGACTCCATGTCCAACGCCCTCCACGCCCCCGAGCATTCGGAGACGGTGGAAAGCGATATGCAGATGGTGGAGTTGTGAGCGCAGCACTCGCTGTTTGTCGGAACTCTTGAAATTGACGGCCTCAGCCCATGCTTCCCTCCCGCGCCGACATCCGTGAAGTTTGGGCGCAGGCGTGGCCGACTGTCATTGCGATGCTCAGCTACACGTCGATGCAGTTCGTCGACAGCCTGATGGTGTCGGTGCTCGGGCCGCTCGAAGTCGCGGCGCAAGGCAATGGTGGCAGTTGGTCGTGGGTTTCCATTGCATTTGGCTTCGGCATGCTCACGCTGGTCAACACGCTGGTTGCTCAGCGCGTGGGCGCGGGGCGCACGGCGGAGATCGCTCGGTACGGATGGGCGGGGCTGTGGGTCGCGCTGGGCTATTGGCTTGTGGTGTTGATCCCATTCGCGCTGGTGATCGGGCCAATGTTCCGCGCCATGGGCCACGAGGCGCACCTGCTTGAAATGGAGACCTCGTACGCGCGCATCTTGCTCGCCGCGGGCATCTTCACCATCAGCTCGAAGGCGCTCTCGAACTTCTTCTTCGGACTGCAGCGACCCAAGGTCATCACCGTTGCGGCGATCGCTGGCAATGTGGTCAACCTCGTCGGCAACTATGTGTTTGTGTTCGGCGAGCGCGGGCTTCCTGAGCTTGGATTGCCTGGAATTCCAGGCATTCCCGCCTATGGCGTCACTGGTTCGGCAATCGGAACCGCGATCGGTACCGCGGTTGAGGCGCTGATTCCGCTTTGCATGTTTCTCGGCGCGCGCCTCAATCGAGCGTTCGCGGTGCGTCGCGCGTGGCGGCCGGATTTCCACGCCATCGGCGAGGTCTTGCGTCTGGGTTGGCCGGCAGGGCTGCAGTTCGGCAACGAGATGATCTGCTGGGCGATCTTCATGACCGTGCTTGCCGGTGGATTCGGCAACGAGCACATGACGGCAGGTTGGGCGGCGATGCGCTTCGTGCACATATCGTTCATGCCAGCGGTCGGGCTATCGATCGCGGCAACCAGCCTGGTTGGCAAGCATGTGGGCGAGGGCGACATCTCCCGCGCCGCCCGTTCGGCGCACGCGGCGGTGGCCATCGCGATTCTGTGGATGACCTGTTGCGCGGCGATTTTTGTCATCTTTCGCAACGAACTCACGGGCGTCTTCATCGACGCCAGCACGCCGCTCGACAGCGCCGCGCGCATCCGCGCCATCGGCTCGCAAATCTTCATCTGCGCGGCGATCTTTCAAACTCTTGACGCCATCGGCATCGTCTACACCGGCGCATTGCGCGGCGCGGGCGACACTTTCGTCCCTGGCCTCGTAACCGCCGTGCTCGGCTGGGCGGTGATTGTGGGGGGCGGGTATGCGATGACCCGCGTGTTTCCCGAGCTCGAGTCGACCGGCCCGTGGATCGCGGCAACGGCGTACCTCGTGATCCTCGGTGTGTTCGTTGCGCTGCGTTTTGAGCGCGGCGGCTGGCGACGACTCCATCTGCTCTCCTAGGTTATGGGATGGCCATTTCTCCCCGACCGCACTCGAGGCTTGGAGAAGCCCGCGCGAGGGGCGACCCGCGGCTACACTCAACGCCCTTCGCATGCGCTCAGGGTTGGCCCTCGGTGCGTCGCGCAGCATTTCTCCGAAAGAACACGAACGATGAGCGGACTCGACACGGTGATCGGTGGCAAGGCTGGGAATCCTGAAGTGGTCAAGAAGCACCTCGCCGAGGCGGCACGCCTTGAGAAGGACCGCGACCGCGAAGGCGGCATTCGTGAGCTTCGCGCCGCGCGCGAGCTCAGCGACGATCCGAACATCACCTTCAAGCTCGCATATCTCCTCGACCTCTGCGGCGAAGAGAACGAGTGCGTTGCGCTGTACACGGAAATCACCAGCGTCAAGAAGCCGCACCTCAACGCGCTGGTCAACCTCGCGGTGATCCTCGAGGATCGCGGCGAGTACGGTCGCGCCGAGCGTCTGCTCGTGCAGGTCGTCGACACCGATCCAAACCACCCGCGCGCGCGCCTTTTCTTGCGCGATGTGCAGGCGAGCAAGGACATGAAGGTCGACAGCGAGCCCAACGCCATCGGCCCGGGCAACGCGATACTCGACACGCCAGTCACCGACTTCGAACTCTCGGTTCGCGCGCGCAATTGCCTCAAGAAGATGCAGATTCGCACGCTCGGCGACCTTCTCAAGATCACCGAGGCCGAGTTGCTCAGCTATAAGAATTTCGGCGAGCAGTCGCTTGTTGAAATCAAGGCGATGCTTCAGTCCAAGGGCCTGCGCCTCGGTCAAGGCCTCGAGGGTCCAGGCGGTCGCCCCGGCGTTCGCAAGGACATCCTCGACGAGCTCAAGGCGATGGTTCCAGAGGCCGTGCTCAACAAGCCGATCTCTGCACTGGAACTTTCGGTGCGCGCCCGCAAGGCTCTTCAGCTCCTCAGCATCGCAACTCTCGGCGAACTCGCTTCGCGCACTGAGGCCGAGCTCATGGGCGTGAAGAACTTCGGCGCCACCAGCCTGCACGAGATTCGTGAGCGTCTGCAGCAGAACGGATTGTCGCTGCGGCAGCTGAGCTAAGGTCGGATCGGATCGCGCACACCGCGCCTCCGCAACAATCGAAAGGGTGCTGCATGGACTCGCAGGCCTTCGACAGAAATCGGCGTGTGTTTCTCCTCGCTTCCGCAGTCGCTGCCGCTGGCGCGGTTGTCGCTGTTGCATCGGTTTCCTTCATGGGACTCGGCTGCGACACGCCTCAAGGAATGCGCCCGCCGCGCAACACCACCGTTCCTGGCGGTGGCACGCGATCTGGGCAGAATCCGGCGGGGATGAACGGCGCGCCCGATGCGTCGCCACCGCCGAGCGCGCCAACCAAGCCCACGCAGCAGCCAACTGAAGGCCAAGAGAAGCCGCCATCGATCGATCGTCCTGAGCCGCCCACCAAGGAGCCAGCGATTCGGATCAAGACTGGTGAGATTCCGCCCGCAAAGCCGTTCGTCACCGTTGAGGGGCAGGGGCCGAAGGTTTGGATCGTCGAGAAGGGCAACGGCGTCGGCGGTCTGCTCGTGCAGGGGCCGGTGGAGCTGCGCTGGGTCAGCGGCAAGTGGAAGGTGACTGAGGCGGTGGGAACTCGCGCGGCGCGCGTGGTCGACTACCCATCGCGCGGCACGCTCGAGGTGACCTGCCTCTCCAACGAGGCGCAGCACATCAAGATCAACGGCAACCTCTGGCCGGGCTCGTTGCGCCTCGTGCCCACCGACGCGTGCTTCGATGTCGTTCATGAAGTTCCGATGGAGACTTATCTCTCGGGCGTCATTGCCAAGGAACTCATCAACGGATGGGGCGTTGAAACTCATCGCGCGCAGGCGATTGCCGCGCGCAGTTACGGCGTTTGCGAGATGGCGATCTGGCGTTCGCGCCGCCATTACGATGTGGTCGCCGATGAGCGCAGCCAGGCGTGGGTCGGCACGACAACGCATCAGAAGAGCCTCGATGCCGTGCGCGATACCGCGGGGCAGATGCTGGTGTTTGATGCGCGCGTTGTGCCTGCGTACTACTCAAGTTGCTGCGGCGGCGCGCGTGCCAGCGCGCAAGACACGATTTCCAGCGAGATTCGCCACGATATTGCGCCCTTGCGCGCCGACAGCGGTCACAAGGGCTGCGCCTGCACGAAGTCATCCAAGCACGCCAAGTGGGAGATGACGCTCGCGGTTCCCGCGATTTCCCGCGTCCTTCCGCTGTGGGCGCAACTCGAAGGCTACCCATCGCTCGCGCGCATGGGCGAGGTCAAGAAGGTTGAGATCACCGCGCGCAACGAGCAGGGACGGCCGGTGCGGGTGAGCATCGAGGACAACAAGGGATGGAAGTGCGAGCTTCCCGCCGAGCGACTGCGCTGGGCGCTCAGCGCAGATCCCTCGAATCCTTCGGCAAAAAAGCCGCTGAATCAACGAGTGAAGAGCGCGTACTTTGACCCGACCGTGCGCGGCGGCGAGTTGCTGCTCAAGGGATGCGGCTTTGGCCACGGGGTCGGACTTTGCCAGTACGGCTCCGAGGCAATGGCCAAGTCGGGCGTGAAGGCGGCCGCGATCTTGGCCAAGTACTACCCCGGCGCCAAACTTGTCAGCGCCTACAGCTAAACGCCGTCGACATCGGTGGCGCTACATTCCCCTCATGAGCAATCTGCATCGCCCGGCCGTTCTGCACCAAGGCGCGCGCCTTCGAGCATCGATGGATCGCGGCACCGTGTTTGTCCCCGGCGCGTTCAACGCGTTGGTCGCGCGCGCAGTTGCACGCGCGGGTTTCGATGCAACTTACATTTCCGGCGGCGCAACGGCGAATGTCGCGGGCTATCCCGACATCGGGCTCATCACTCTGACGGAGATGTGCCGCACCATCCGCGAAATCAGCGACGCCGCCGGCATTCCCGTGATCGCCGATGCCGACACCGGTTACGGCGAGGTCGAGTGCTGCGTACGCACCGTTGTTGAGTACGAACGCTCGGGCGCAGCGGCGCTTCATATTGAAGACCAGGTGTTCCCCAAGCGATGCGGCCACCTCGATGGCAAGGATCTCATCGAAGCGCACGAGATGGCCGACAAGATCGCCGCGATGGCATATCACCGCGATTCCAAGGACTTTGTCATCATCGCCCGCACCGACGCGCGGCATGTGACGGGGTTCGACGACATGATTCTGCGCGCAAACCTGTATCGCGAAGCCGGCGCCGATGTGATCTTTCCCGAAGGCCTGCACGACGGCGAAGAGTTCGCGCGATTCATGAAAGCATCGCCCGGCAAGACCCTCGCCAACATGACTGAGTTCGGCAAGACCGAGCCCATCACCCGCGATGAATTCAGCGCGCTCGGCGTGTCAATTGTGATCTATCCGCTTTCGCTGATGCGCATCGCCATGCGTAGCGTCGAGGACGGTCTTGCCGCGCTGAAGAAGGATGGCGGGTTTCACGGCGCGCTCGGCTCCATGCAGAACCGCAAGGAGCTGTACGAACTCTTGGCGTACACGCCGGGCGAGCGTTGGGATTTTCCTACCAACGGGCGCTGAACGCCCATGGAACAGGCATCGAACGCTTAGCTGGCGATGCTCGCGCCGAGCCAAGCCCAGATCACAGCGATCACTGCGAGCGCGAACAACGCCGCCACCAGCACCGCGAGCGGCGGACCGATTCCGCGCTTTTGCTGCGCGGGAATCGCCGCGGGCAACGGTCGCACCGAAACCATTTCGTAGGTTCCTCTCCACCAATCGGTCACGCGGATCCTGAGCCGTTCGTTGGTGCGCGAGTCTGGCGGTGGTGGCGGAGAACGTGGCGGCGGAGAGATTGGCGGTGAGAGCGGCGCTGCTTCGGCGGCGGCGGAAATCGCCGCAATGTGCTCGATTTGCGCGTCATCGGCGCGCTGTTGCGCCATGGAAGGAAGATCCGCTGGCCGCACCGCCGATGGATCGCCGCCAGCGATGGCGCTGTCGAGGTCACGCAGCATCTCCTCGGCGCTGGCGTAGCGCCGTTGAAAATCCGCCATCGCACGCCGAGCGATCCAGCGCAGGCTCTCGGGGCTGGGCTTGCGAAATCCGCTCAGAACGCCGTGGGCGGGGAAGGTTCCTTCGAGAACGAAGTGCAGCACCGCGCCCGCTCCGTAGATGTCAAAGCGCGCGGCGTCGACCTCCGACACCCGTGCTCCGCGCAGAGCCTCGCGCACCAGTTCCGGATCGCGAAAATACTCAGTTCCGTGCGTGGTCAGCGTCATCTGTGACGCGAGCGGCGTCACCAGACCGAGGTCGATGAGCGTTGCGCGCCCGTCGAGAACGATCACATTCTCCGGCTTCACATCCTTGTGCCAAAGGCCTGCCGCATGCCAGTCGCGCAGCGTTGCCACCAGGTCGCGCACCAGCGCCGTCACCATCACCAAGCGCTCGCGATCGAGGCCGTCGGCGCCGGCGGTTTCGTGCAGCCGCCGAGTGAACTTGCCGAGATCCAAACCCTCGTAGTAGCGCATCACATAGTGAAACCGCCGCTCCGAACTGTCGTGGTCGAGCACAAGTCCGAGTTTGCGCGCGGCATCGAGCGAGCGTGATTCCCGAAGAATTTCGGCAAGTCGGGTGCCGTCGTCGAAGTCAAAACTCTTGATCACCACATAGCCGTCGGCGATGCCGATCTTGATGCGCGTGCGCGCGTCGGGCTCGCACACATAGAGCCGCGCGCCCGAGCCACCGCGTTGCAGTTCGCGCAGAACCGTGTAGCCAGCAAACTCGGCCCGTGCGCTGCGCGGCGAACCGTTCTGGTGATCAAGCGTCGCATCGGTGCCGGTCATCGCCGCGGGCAAGCGCGATTCGATGTAGCTGAGCACCGCGCGCAGTCCAAGGAGTCGCAGCGGTTGCACCACCAGCAGCGCGTACAGCGCGATGAAGGCGTTTCGCAACTCGCGCCCGCTCGACTGCAACGCCTCTCGCGCGGCGGCGGGCTTCAGCAACACCATGCGCGCCAACGCGATGGGTAGAAGCAGCAGGGCGACGGCCATCGCGCCGATGAAGTGCACGAATTCGCGGCCAATCTGCTTAAAGCAGCGGGCGAGGTGCGCGCCGAAGATTCCGCCGAGGATGCCGAGGCGCCCGACCGCGAGTCCGGCGGCGATCAGCGCCGCGCTGGCAGCAATGACGCCGAGAATGGTGAGCGTCCAGCCAGCTCCGTTCACGCCTGGCCCCGCTTGGGGTCGCGGTCGCGCGCCGCCATTTGCGCCTTCAGGTCGAGCGCAAGGATTTCTTCTTGCGCGCGCCAGATTTCGCCGAGCGCTTCATCGAACAACGCATCCTCAACCGCGAGCCCCGCGCGTACTGGCTCGGCGCGCTCGTCCTCGGTAAAGCTCCATTGTTCGATGGCGTTGCGCAATTCCTCGCGCAGCACATCGCGCACCCGCTGGCAGTGGCGCGTGACCGTCGGCTCGCTCACGCCAAGCAGCACGCCGATTTCGCGGCCACTGCGGCTCTCGAGCACGCGCAGGCGATACGCCTCAAAATGCACGAATTCCGAGCGTTTCTGTGCGCAGCGAATGGCGGAGTGCACCTTGGCCGACATCACCCTGCGCTCATAGATCGCATCGGGTTGCGGTTCGCGCGACTGCCCCATCCACGAATCATCGAGGCTCGCGCCACGCTTTCCCGCGCCGCGCTTTAACGCATAGCGCCGATCCATCTCGTCGCCGAGCACATGCTTGGCGATCGCCAGCAGCCAGGTCGAGAAGCGCACGCCGCGTTGCGGATCGAAACGCTCGATGGAATCGGTGAGCGCCGCGAGCGTGTCTTGGGTCAGGTCGCGCAGCGTTTCCTCGCCAAGGCGGCCGTTACCCCATCGGTAGAGCGTTCCGCGCACCACGGGCCCGAACGCTTCCCACAGTTCAAACCACGCGCGCTCATCACGCGCGCGCAGCCGTCGGAGGAAGGCGGTGTCAACTTGGTGCATGGTGGTATGGATCGCGCTCACGGCGCGGGACTTCGGGAACTCAGGCCTTGTCTTTCGCAGGTTTCTTCGGCTCTTTCGCCGCGGGCGGTGCCTTCTTGGGCGAGAGAATTTCGTAGTCGAACTCGCCCGACTTTCGTCGCGTCCATTTCAACACCAGTTCGCGCGGCTCGAGTCCGCGCGTCGTGATCGTCGGTGGGGTCGGATGGTCGGCCTCGCGCTTCTTGTCGTTGGCGGTGGACCGCGCAGGCTTGGGCACGATCATGTCGAACACGGGCTGCGCATCGGCGAGCTCGTCTTTGGGAATCACCAAGATCGTCTCGTTGACTTCCATCTTCTCGGTGCGACCGTGCACGCTTACTTCGGTGGAAAAGTTTCGATCGCGCAACTTCGTGAGTAGGTCGTCAAGCGAATCGACTTTCACGCCATCGTTCGAGAGGGCAACCAGTCCCTCGGCCAGAAAGGTCAGTCGGAGCGCAGCGGTGCCGAGCGACGACGGCGTGGTCTTGAGCGCCCACTGCTTCCAAGTGTTCTCAAAGCTCTTCAAGTCGTTGGTCTGAAACGCTTGCACAAAGGCGCGCTCGCTGGGAACGCCGGAGTGAATGAGTTGCAGATATCCCTCGAAAGCCCCGCGATACCGACCATTTTCCGCCCAACTCAGAAACTGGACCATCGACCAAGACTGCATGTATTGGATCGATGCATCGCCAGTGCGAACATTGTCGTTCCACGCTTCGCTGGTCATCGTTAGCAGCCGAAGGAAGTCAATAGTGTTGTTTGCGTCGATCGCCTTCTTGATCCGCTCGACGGGACCAGGGCTGGCCTGGCCGACGATCACGCGGCCATCGATCACCACCGCCTCGCCAAAGTATTCAGCGAGTCCCTCGTTGAGCCACGGCGAAAGCGTGCCGACAAATCGGCTGTAGGCGTACTGATGAAATCCCTCGTGCTGGAGCACATGAAAGACGCGCGAGCGCGGCAGACTCTCCGTGAAAAACGCGAGCGCTGCGCCTTCGCTGGTAATGAAGAACATGCCACCGCTGCCGATTGCGTTCACTCCGTAGCGCTTGCGCAACTCGGCGATGTAATCCTGCTCCTTGGCGAACATGAGCACGAACGGAACTTCGGGCGCGCGCTGTGCGAGACTCGAAAGTCGTCGCGCGTACTCCTCGTAAATCAGGTCGAGATGCGTGGAGTAGATGCGGGTGTCGTCGACGCCGAGATCGCTGAGGATGCGATAGTGCTTCGAGCGAACCTCGGTGCCCGGAGTCCATGTCACTGCGTTGGTTGGGGCGTGCGTCGAAACTGCGCCAGTCGCGCAATTCGCTAGCGGATCCGAATTTCCAAGCATCGCGCAGGTGGCGGCAATTGCCACCCGAACCAGGGTTGATGCGGACTCGATGAGCATCGGTCCAGTCTAAAGGACAGCCTAAAGCGCGGCCCCGATTGAACTTGATGGAACGGGCAATTGAAAAATCACCTGGTTGGGCTTTGCCCTATAACCGCGGTTTTTCAAGTGGCGCAGGAGCGAAGGTCGTAATTTTCACGAATTTTGATGCAAGCCGCAACACTTTTTCGCGATGGACGGAACAATGGCATAGCCGCCGAAAGGTGGCGCACGAGCGATTTTAGGGAGTCGCTCGTGTTCGCAAGCCTTCGGGTTGAGGGACCTGAAGGCGGGCGGAGGTAAAAAGGGACAGCGATTCGAAACTAGATCGAATCGCTCGTGAACGGCGGAAAGGGAACCTGCCGCTCACACGCTCGCTCACGAGGATCCTCGCGAGTGAGAATTCAGGAGGGACTCGAGTTTGCGCGAAATTCGCGCGAACTTGAGAACACAGGGAACGTTGATTCGCCGGGAAGCGAGTCAGCGGAAACAAAGGGGGCTAACGGCGCACCGTAAAGGGGGCGCCGTTGGTCGTTTTAGGGGCGGGCGCAGCTGCGGCTGCTTCCTCTGGAGGCGGTGGGGTCGAGTTTGATTGTGCTGCGGCTGCTTCCTCTGGGGGCGGTGGGGTCGAGCTTGATTGTGCTGCGGCGGCTTCCTCGAGCAACGGTGAATGTGCGCGGGCGTGGGTGATTCGAGCGGTGTAGACTCGCCGCTTAATCTCGCCGCTTTCGCGCGAGTTCTCGCCATTGCACGGACTTCA
>Ga0114978_10003050_pt1 | contig 13765 bp, 9 predicted proteins | sample S_140212_EF_Meta_FD_87027 | JGI IMG/M metagenome (GOLD analysis project Ga0114978, IMG submission 87027) | Freshwater microbial communities from Lake Simoncouche, Canada to study carbon cycling - S_140212_EF_MetaG | ecosystem: Environmental > Aquatic > Freshwater > Lake | place: Lake...
GGGACGCGCCTGCAGGCGCTGCGCGCGGGCCTGGGTGGCATTCTCTGCCAGACGAATCTGATAGCCCTCATCGCGCAAAATCTCGGAGAGCAGCTCGCGGATGCCGATCTCATCGTCTACCACCAGTATTTGCTGCATCGTATTTCTTCAGCTCCAGGTTATGCGTTGACTGCGGCAGGCGGCGCCGCACGCGCTGCCGCCTGCGTAGGGAAAGTCAGCGTCACACGCGCGCCGTGGGGCTTAACATTGGCGATTGCGACGCTGCCACCGTGTTCTTCGATAATCTTTTTAACGATGACCAGACCGAGGCCGGTGCCTTTGGGCTTGGTGGTGACGTAGGGCTCGAAGGCGCGCTGCATCAAGGCCTCGGGAAAGCCGGCCCCGTTATCGGCAATCGTCACCCGAATGCCGCCCTCTATGCGCCCGGAACTCACCGCGATGCGCGGCGCCGGGTTGTCGGCCAAGGCGTCCTGCGAATTCTGCAAAAGATTGTGCAGCACCTGGCGCAACTGCGCCGGATCACCCACGAAATAAGGCAGGTCGGCGGCAAAATCTAGTTCAAACCAGCCGGCGTGCGATTCATAGAGCGTCAGCACTTCGTGCATGAGCGCATTAAGATCGATGGTTTGCACCGAAGGATCAGGCATGCGCGCATATTGGCGAAAAGCATCCACCATATTCTTCAGCGCCGCCACCTGATTAACGATGGTGCGGGTCGAACGCCCCAGCATCTCGGCATCCGGCCCGGCGAGTTTGTGCGACAGCTTCATCTGCAAACGCTCAGCCGAGAGCTGAATCGGCGTCAACGGGTTCTTGATCTCGTGGGCGAGGCGGCGCGCCACCTCGGTCCATGCGGCGTCGCGTTGCGATTGCAGCACATGAGTGATGTCATCAAACACCAGTACATACCCGGTGGCGCTGCCGGCCGGCAATCGGGTGCCACGCAAGAGCAGCATTTGTTCGCCTTTGTGCCCGCTGTAACCGATCTGCTTTTCCCACTCGCCGCGGCCACCAGCACGAAACGCAGCGGCAATTTCAGCGGCCAGCGAAGCCAGCCCCGGCACCTGCTCGTGCCATCGCTCCGGCTCAAGACCGGCGAGCTGATCGACGACAGCATCAAGAATCGCATTGGCACTATTGTTGTAAGAACGCAGCCGCATGCGATCGTCGAAGGCCAGCACCCCGGCCGACAGGTTAGCGAGTATGCCCTGCACATAGGCATGGGCGTCGGCGAGCTGCGTTTGATTACGCTGCACCACCGCACGCGTCTCGGCCAATTGTTGGCGCATGCTGTTGAACGACTGCATCAGGATACCCAGCTCATCCTTGCTCGAAATGGTTTCGCGCTGGCTGAAATCGCCCTGCGCTACCGCCCGCGTGCCCTCGGCCAAAAAGCTCAACGGCGCGGAGAGGCGTTCGCTCAATACAAAAGCCAGTGACAAAGCGGTCAACAAAGCGAGCAACAGCGTCAAGGTCAGGGTCAGGCCATACAAGTTACGCAAGCCCTGCCGCGACAACAATAGCTCCTGGTATTCACGCTGCCCGGTTTGCACAATCTCGGCATCCTGAGCGAGTTTTTGCGGCACCGGCTGCAACACCTGAAGTATGCGCGACTCTTCCTGCAAGCTGATCAAGTTGATGGGCATCAGCACACGCAGGATGAGGCCTTTTTCAGGGATTGATTCCACCGCACTATAGCTCTGCTGCTGACGCAGCTGGCGCAATACCGCCGGCCCGGGCAGCTCTGGCATCAATACCGCGCGTTCACCGCCGGCGTGCGCGATCACCTTGCCGCGCACAGTAAACAGGGTCGCTTCATACACCCCCGCCTGCTCGCGCAGGGTGTTAAGCGCGGCAATATGCTCTGTCGAGGAGCGTATTGAGAGCGACCCAGCCATCACGTCGGCTTTTTTGGTGAGGTCCTGCAGAAGATTGTCGAGCGTAGTGCGGCCGAGGTTCAGTCCGCCCTCAAGCGCCTTCTCGACACGCACATCGAACCATGACTCGATGCTCTTGGCGACAAACTGCACCGAGACACCGTAGACCAGCGCGCCAGGCAACACGGCGACCAGCGCAAATAGAATCACCAACCGCAGCGTCAGCTTGGCGCCAAACACGCCGGCTTTCAGCTTTTGCCTTAACTTGAATAACTGATAACCAAGCAGGGCGGCAAGACAGGCGGCAAGACCGCCGTTAAGCGCCAACAACAACGGATATTGCTGCGCAAACAGGGCGGTGTTGGCCGTTGCAGTGGCCAGCAGATAGAGCGTCACGGCGCCGACCACCATGCAAAATACCAGCAGGTAGGTGACGGCCCCGCGCCTGAGCGCCGGCCTTAAATGTGCCGGCTGAAACATCAAGGCTTAACGCTCCAGCGATACCATTCGGAGCTCAGATTCCAGTCGCGCGAAGCCAGTGCGTTTAACTGAAACGGCTTGGGTAGCTGTGACACATCGAGGCGCATGCGCACTGCCGCCGCATAACCGGTGCCGCGACTGAGCATGCCGATGTCAAGCACATGACGCCGCCGCACCCGGCTCAAAAAAACCAGCGCCTCGTTAAGATCGTTGAAGTTCTGAAAAAACGCGCCAATGCCCAGCCGATACTGGCGGGTCAACGCGTTATAGGCAAGCCGGTATTGTTGTTGGGTGCCGATCACCCGCTCATCGAGCCAGTACCAACGTGGCCGGATAATTTCAAATTCAAGCAGAAAATAAAGCGGCACACCCTTGTTAAGGGCCTCTTCAAGAGTGGGGTTGAGCGCAATCTCAAAATTCGCTTCAAGGTAATACGCCTCATCGGCCGCCGCCAGAACTGCGTCACGCACGTGAATACCTTCAGCGCGCGCCGGCAGCGCCAGCATCACGAATGCCAGCGCAGCGAGCAACAAAAGCAGGCTATATTTTTTGCAGGAGCGCGTAAAAGAAACCGTCATGCTCGTTGTCCGGCAGCAACTGCCCCTCCGGTATTCCATCGCTACAAACGGCCTTGCTCAAAGGCAAGCGCCGAGCATCGGCGTGTCGCGCAATAAAGTCGTCGATCTGCCGTGTATTTTCTTCTTCGAAAACCGAACATGTTACGTACAGCAATTTACCACCACTGGCGAGCACCTGCCACAAAGCGTCGAGCAGCGCCCGCTGCTGGGACGCAAACCGCGCAATGTCAACGGTGCGCCGCAACCACTTGATGTCAGGATGACGCCTCACCACACCCGACGCCGTACATGGCACGTCGGCCAATATGCGTGCAAAGGGCTTGCCGTCCCACCAGCCGGGCAGCGCCTGCACATCGGCGGCGATCAACGTGGCGTTTAAGCACAGGCGCTGCAAATTCTCGCGCACACGCTCAAGCCGCGACGCGTCGCTGTCAACCGCGACGAGGTCAACGTCGGCACATTCAAGCAGGTGGGTGGTTTTTCCACCAGGCGCGGCGCAGGCGTCCAACACCCGCATGCCAGACTGCACGTCAAGCAAAGGTGCTGCAAATTGCGCACCGGCGTCCTGCACCGAAACCACGCCATCGGCGAATCCCGGCAGTTTTTCCACCGCCACCGGGTGTTCGATATGCACCGCCCACTCACCGGTTTGTTTTGCCGCAATGTCGTGCCGCGCGAGTTCCGCCAGGTAGTCATCGACCGTGGTCCGTCGGCGATTAACCCGCAGCGTTAATGGCGGGCGGGTATTGCAGGCCTCAAGCACCGCCGCGTAATGCTGGGGATACTGTGCACGCACATGCGCAATCCACCATTGCGGAAAGGCAAACCGGCCGACTTCAGTTTGCACCGCCTGCGCCAGTATCGCTTCGCGCTTGCGCAAAAAATTGCGCAGCACCGCGTTAACCAGTCCGCCCGCATGGGCGTGGCCCAGTGCAGCCGCACTGCGCACAGCGTGATCGACAATCGCATAGGGCGCGGCGCGGGTATGTTCAAGTTGATACAGTGCAATCAACAACAACCAGCGCAGATCCGCATCCTGCATCGGCTTATTCAGCAGTGCGGTTAGAATGCAATCGAGTTGAAAACCGAAACGCAGGGTGCCGTAGCTCAAGTCGTTGACCGCCCCCAATTGCTGGGGTGTCAACTGTGGATGCCGCGCACGCTGCTCGGCCAGTACCACATTCAAATTGCGGCCTGCACGCACCGCGGCGACGATCGCACAGGCGATCTGCTGAACTTCAAGCACGGTGAACTAGCAATGCATCAAACCCCTAATTGCGCGCCAGTCAACAGACGCGTCCCTGCCAAAAACGCCGCTGCTGGTAATCGTTTACCACCAGCTTTTTGCAATTCCAAAATACGCACCGTGCCGTCTCCAGCAGCCACCAGAATACCGTCGGCGCCACAACTCAAAATCGTGCCCGGCTCCGCGTTAACATGAGTGGCTGTATCAGTCGCTGTTTGTGCCAACCAGACTTTCAACACCGCGCCGTCAAGCAAAGTCGTCGCGCCGGGCACCGGATTGTAAGCGCGAATGCGGCGGCAAACTTCGACGGCTGAAAGTTTCCAATCGATCGCCGATTCGGCCTTGGAAATTTTGGCGGCGTACGTTGCTGCAGCGTCATCCTGCACAACCGGTTCCCGCGGCTCCTGCAAAGCGCGTACGATGCAGCGCCCCCCCATCGCCGCCAACCTGTCGTGCAGCGTCGCCGCCGTATCAGCGTCCGTAATCGGCATACCCTCTTGCAACAAGATGTCGCCGGTATCAAGGCCGGCATTCATTTGCATGATAGTGATACCGGTTTCCAAGTCTCCAGCCAACAGCGCGCGTTGAATCGGTGCTGCGCCACGCCAGCGCGGCAGCAAGGATGCATGAATATTCAGGCAGCCACGCGGCGGGATCGCCAACACCGCCGGCGGCAATATCAGCCCATAAGCCGCCACCACCACCGCTTCGGCTGAGACTTCTCGCAACAGGGCTTGTACATCGGCGGTCTTAAGGCCTGCGGGCTGGGCCACCGGCAGCGACTTTTCGTTCGCCACCACTTTGACGCGACTCTCCCGCGCATGCATGCCACGCCCGGCCGGCCGGTCCGGCTGTGTCAGCACGAGCGCGATCTCATGGCCGGCGGCGTGCAAAGCATCGAGCGCAACCGCGGCAAACTCCGGCGTACCGGCAAAAATCAGCTTCATCATCAACCTTTGGAATCGTGGTGCCGAATCAATCTGGCGCGAGGCCGGGTTTCGCGCCAACAGCGCGCCACGGTAGAGGTGCCGCCCGTCAAGCGCCCCGGCGGCGCTGTTTTTTCATCTTCTCGGCGATGCGCTGTTGCTTCAATCTGGACAAATAATCGACGAATACCTTGCCATCGAGATGATCCATTTCGTGCTGTATGCAAACGGCGAGCAGGCCATCGGCCTCCAGCTCAAAATGCTGGCCCTGCGCATCCAATGCGCGCACCGTGATGCGGTCTGCGCGCGGCACTTTTTCATAGATGCCCGGGACCGACAGGCAACCTTCTTCAAAATCCGAGACCCCGCTGCGCGCAACAATCTCGGGGTTGATAAACACCCGCAGCTGATCGTGGGTTGCCGAATTGTCGATCACGACAATACGCCATAAAGCGTCGACTTGGGTCGCCGCCAAACCTATGCCCGGGGCGGCGTACATGGTTTCAGCCATATCCTTGATTAAAAGGCTCATTGCCTCGTCGACCACCGTGACAGGCAGCGCCACTCGATGCAAGCGCAAATCCGGGTATTGGAGAATATGCAAAAGGGCCATAAGTCTTGCAAATTTAATTGATTAGGAGCAGAATTTAAACCAGAATGTGATCTGTTGGCTTAGCCCAAACGTGGCTTTATCAGCCCAGCCAAGCCACCACGGAGGCGCGATGCGCAAATCGATTATATCGCTGATTTTATTGTGCTGTTCGGTCGCCCCGGCGCCGGCAGCGACGACGGACGACCTCGCCGAGGGCGCGCCGGAACGCTATGTCGTCGTGCCAGGCGACACCCTGTGGTCGATTTCCAGCCGCTTCCTGAAAAGCCCCTGGAAATGGAATGACCTGTGGAAGCTGAACCAGGAGCAAATCCCCAACCCAAACAGGATCAGCCCGGGCGACGTGCTCGTCCTGGACCGTAGCTACGCCGATATGCGGCTGAAACTGCTGAAAACGCAGACGGTGAAAATGTCGCCCGGCGCGATCGTATCGGCACGGGAAGCCGAACCGGTGCCGGCGATCCCGACTGGTGATATCGAACCCTTCCTCAGTCAGCCTTTAGTCGTAGCGCAAAATCAGTTAGCCGACGCCGCGCGCATCGTCAGAACCCAGGAAAATCGTGTTGCCCTGGGTGCGGGCAGCGTGGCCTATGCGCAGGGGATCAGCAAGGAAAAAGGCCTGCATTGGCAAATATTTCGCCCCGGCTCAACGCTGATCGATCCGCAATCCAACGAAACCCTCGGCCAGGAAGCGACCTATCTTGGAGAGGCGACCGTCACCAAATTCGGTGATGTAGCGACGCTGCAAATTGTTAAATCGCAGTTGGAAATTTATGCCGGCGACTACCTGCTGCCAGCGCCGCGTGAAACGCTGCTGAGCAGCTATGCCCCCCACGCCCCGGCCACCAAGATCAACGCCCAGATTATCGCGGCTTATGGCAGCCTGTTCGAAACCGGCGGCAACGGCATCGTCGCGCTCAGCCGTGGTGCCAAAGACGGCGTCGAAATCGGCCATGTCTTTGCGATTTACCGTAACCTCAACGCATCGACCGATCAATTGCGCGAGAGCCCCTTGTGGGGAAGTATGGGCCCGTCAGGCAACGATAGCCCCAATCGAAACTACAAGAATGAGCCCCTGGTAACCCGCGACGCACCGCTCTGGGGCTTGCTCGGTCCGTTTGGCTCCAAGTTCAAGAACGACAAAACAAACATACCCCCGGTGGCCCTGCCTGACGAAAGATATGGCTTGATGATGGTTTTCCGTGTCTTCGATCGCGCCTCTTACGCGTTGATCATGAATGCGGAACGCCCGGTCAAAATTCTGGACCTGGCGACCAACCCCTAGCTGCTCTGACGCGGCGGGCGGCCGCTGCACGTTGACGAAGGAAAGCCGCCCATGGATGCCTCGGAAGCAGAACTTTACGATACCTGGTTAAGACTGACCCTGACCGACGGTTTGGGTCCCGCGTCAGTACGTCAGTTGCTCCTCGCCTATGGATCACCGCAGCGGGTTCTGGACGCAGGGATGCTGGATCTGCGCCACCATGTCCCGCAAGAGCTTGCCGCCGCAATTGCCGCCGGCGGCAATCGGGAAGCGGCTGGCACCACGCTCAAATGGCTGGAAGACCCGGCCAATCATGTGGTCACCCTCGGCGACCCACATTACCCGCAACTGTTGCTGCAAATCTCCGATCCGCCTCCCCTGCTCTACGTTAAGGGCGATTGCGCCTTGCTCAACCAATTTGCTGTCGCCATTGTCGGCAGCCGCAACGCCACGACTCAAGGTATCACCAACGCCGAAGAGTTTGCGCGTGCGCTGAGCGAAGCCGGCATCACCGTTGTCAGCGGCCTCGCCCTGGGCGTCGATGCGGCCGCGCACCGCGGCGGCCTTGCCGGCAAAGCCTCAAGCATCGCACTCGTTGGCACAGGACTGGATGTCGTATATCCGGCGCGTAATCGTTCGCTTGCGCATACACTTGCCGAACGCGGCGCGCTGGTTTCGGAATTCCCGTTGGGAACCCCGGCGCTGGCGTCCAATTTCCCGCGCCGCAACCGCCTGATTAGCGGCGTGAGTCGCGGCTGCCTGGTCATCGAAGCCGCTTTGCAAAGTGGCTCGCTCATTACTGCACGCATGGCCAATGAGCAGGGACGCGAAGTATTCGCCATGCCAGGTTCTATTCACTCACCGCTCGCCAAAGGTTGTCACCGCCTGATCAAACAAGGCGCCAAGCTGGTGGATGACGTCAACGATATTCTCGAAGAGTTTAAGTTTTCTTTAGCCGCAACAAAGGCAGAGGCTCCACCAGAACACAACCCTGCCACTGCCCGTTTGCTTGAACTCATGGGTTACGATCCTTGCAGCCACGATGCCTTAAACGCACGCGCGGGGCTGCCTGCAGACGCCTTAGCAAGCTTCTTACTGGAACTTGAATTATCCGGGCTTATAGAGAAATTACCAGGCAACCAATATCGACGCATACGCTAAACGCACCGCGCGATCCCCTTGCCACGGCATGCCGCGCCCCTGACCACGCCGCTTGCTTTGACAGAAGTTTGTTCTTATCATCGGCCGCTCTCTTGCCCTCCAACCCCGTCGTGACTGTCGTCACGGGATGCCCACATGCCAGCGAAAGCCATCGCGAAAAAAGAAACTGTCGTCGCGAAAAAGAAACCTGCCGCCGCAAAAAAAGTCCCGGCGGCCGGAAAAAAATTGATCATCGCCGAGAAACCCTCGGTGGCGACCGATATCGCGCGCGTGCTGGGTGGCTTCAAACGCGAGGGCGATTACTTCGAGAGTGACGATTTTGTTCTAAGCTCTGCAGTCGGCCACTTGCTGACCATCATTCCGCCCGAAGGCGTCGAAGTCAAACGCGGCAAGTGGTCTTTCGCTCACCTGCCGGTCCTGCCGCCGCATTTTGATCTGCAACCGCTCGAGCGCACGGAAGACCGTCTCAAACTGCTGACGAAACTGGTCAAGCGCAAAGATGTAACCGGGCTGATCAACGCCTGCGACGCGGGACGTGAAGGCGAGCTGATCTTCCGTTACATCGCGCGCCACGCAAAAACCGACAAGCCGGTCGAACGCCTGTGGCTGCAATCGATGACGCCGGCCTCTATCCGCGAGGGCTTCACGCAGTTGCGCGCCGACAAAGACATGCTGGCGCTTGCCGACGCAGCGGTATGCCGCTCCGAGTCCGACTGGTTGGTCGGCATCAACGGCACGCGCGCGATGACGGCGTTCAATTCAAAATCCGGCGGCTTTCATCTGACCACCGTCGGACGCGTACAAACGCCGACGCTGGCCATCCTCGTCGAGCGCGAAGAGAAAATAAAAAAGTTTGTCTCCCGTGATTATTTTGAAATCCACGCTACCTTCACCTGCAAGGCGGGCGAATACGCCGGGCGCTGGTTCGACGAAAATTTCAGCCGCGACAAAACCGATGAAGATAGCGGCCTGCGCGCTGAGCGTCTGTGGGATCGCGCGCGTGCTGACAGCATCCGCGCCAAGTGTGACGGCAAACAAGGCATCGTCGAGGAACAAAGCAAGGCGTCGACGCAGATGTCGCCGCTGCTCTATGACCTGACCAGTCTGCAACGTGAGGCCAACGGCCGCTTCGGCTTTTCCGCCAAAACCACGCTGTCCATCGCACAAGCACTCTACGAAAAGCACAAGGCGCTGACCTACCCGCGAACCGATTCGCGCGCACTGCCCGAGGATTATCTAGGCGCCGTGACTGAGGCAATGGAAGCGCTCGACAAACCGTATCAACCGTTCGTCAAAAGCATCCTCAAAAACAAATGGGTGCGGCCGAACAAACGCATCTTCAACAATGCCAAGATCTCCGACCACTTTGCCATCATTCCGACTTCGCAGCCGCCGAAGAATCTGAGCGAGGCCGAAGCCAAGGTGTATGACCTGGTGACCAAGCGGTTTCTCGCCGTATTTTTCCCACCCGCCGAATTTCAGATTACCACCCGCATCACCCGCGTCGAGAACGAGCCGTTCAAGAGTGAAGGCAAGGTCATGGTCAACGCCGGCTGGCTCGAGATCTACGGCAAGGAAGCCGAGTCTGACGACACGCCCGGGTTGGTGCCGGTCGTGGCAAAGGAATCACCGCTTACCAAAGAAGTGGCTGTCGATGCACTGCAAACCAAACCGCCAGCGCGTTATTCTGAGGCCACCCTGCTCTCCGCCATGGAGGGTGCTGGCAAACTGGTTGAAGATGAAGAGCTGCGCGAGGCGATGAGTGAAAAGGGGCTGGGCACGCCGGCCACCCGTGCCGCCGTCATCGAAGGTCTGATTTTCGAAAAATATGTACATCGCAACGGCCGCGAATTGCAACCGACCGCCAAGGCATCTTCGTTGATCACCCTGCTGCGCGGCCTAAAGATCGACGAATTGTGCTCACCCGAATTGACCGGCGACTGGGAACACAAACTCGCGCAAATGGAACACGGCCAGCTGAACCGCGAGACGTTCATGCAACAGATCATGGACATGACCCGCCACATCGTCGCGCGCGCAAAGGAACACGAAAGCGACACCGTGCCCGGTGATTTTTCAACGCTCGTCACGCCATGCCCGAAATGCGGCGGCGTGATCAAAGAAAATTACAAGAAGTTCCAATGCCAGAAATGCGAGTTCGCATTATGGAAAATCATGGCCAGCCGGCAGCTCGAACCTGCCGAGGTAGAAACTCTGTTGGCAGAACAAAAAGTCGGGCCACTGCAAGGTTTTCGCAGCCGCATGGGCAGGCCGTTTGTAGCGGTCGTCAAAATGACGCCGGAATTCGCCATTGAATTTGATTTTGGCCAGAGCAATGAAGCAGATTTGGAACCCGTCGATTTTTCAAAAGAGCAGACACTCGGCGCCTGTCCGAAATGCGCAGGGGCGGTCTATAGCCACGGCGTAGCATACGTCTGTGAACGCTCCGTCGGCCCCGAACGTAAATGCGATTTCCGCACCGGCAAAATCATTTTGCAAAGACCGATCGAAGCCGAGCAAGTGCAAAAACTGCTGAACGAAGGCAAAACGGATCTGCTGCACCGCTTCATTTCGAAGAAGGGCCGCCCCTTCTCCGCGTTCTTGACACGCGGTGCCGACGGCAAAGTCAGTTTTGAATTCGCCCCGCGCGAGGCGAAAGTGGCGCGCCCCAAGGGCGCTGCACGCGCCCGCAAAACCGCCGCGAGCTAACGCTCCGGTTGTTGCGGCGTCGGCGCCGCCGTCAAACCATTCCAGCCACCGCCCAGTGCCTGCACGAGGGCAACCGCAGCCACCAGTCTTTGACCAAGCAATTTGACTGCTGTCGCCTCGTTGCTAAACTGCGTCGCCTGCACGGCAACAACGTTCAGATAATTAACTGTGCCCGCCTTGTATTGGTTGACGGTCAGCTCGGTCGACAACCGCGAAGAACGTACGGCCTCATCCTGTATTTGGGCCTCCGCCTCCAGGATACGCAAGGCCGACAGGTTATCTTCAACCTCTTTAAACGCATTGAGTATGGTCTGGCGATAGGTCGCCACATTCGCATCGTAGGCGGCTTCGGTCTGTTTTTTCACGGCGTCACGGCTGCCGCCGTCAAACAGGGTCTCCGCGAGGGCCGGGCCGACCGACCAAAGTCGGCTCGGTGAGACCAACCAGTTTTGCGGTGTATTGGCGCGAAAACCAAACACACCATTAAGCGTCAGCGTCGGGAAATAAGCCGCCTGCGCCACACCGATCTGAGCATTAGCAGCCGCCATCTGCCGTTCAGCCGCGGCAATATCCGGACGACGCTCGAGCAGTTCAGAGGGTAGGCCGGGGGGCATCACCGGGACTACCAACGCGAGCGGCGCCGGTGACGGTGCCAACGCAAAATCCGCTGGCGGCTTGCCAACCAGAATCGCGATTGCATGTTCCAGCTGGGCGCGTTGCACGCCAACATCGATCAATTGCGCCTGCGTGCTTCGCAACTGCGTTTCTGCGAGCACTACCTCGGAACGAGCGGCCACGCCCGCGTTATAGCGGTTCCGCGTCAGATCCAGAGACTTTCGATAAGCCGCGACCGTTGTTTCAAGCAACTGGCGCTGGCTATCCCACGCCCGCAGCTGGAAAAAATTAATCGCCAGTTGCGCCTGTGCCAATAGGCGCACGCCGGCAAGATTGGCGGCACTGGTCTGCGCGTTGGCTACATTCACATCAACCGCACTACGTACATTGCCCCACAAATCCGGTGCCCACGAAGCATTGAGTGCGAGGTTATACACATTGGCGGGCGCCGCGCTGGACGCCGAGGCACCAGACACATTTGGCGTCCGACTGCGCGTCACACCTGTGGTGCCGCTAACTGTGGGGAAAAATCCGGCCCGCGTTTGCTCAACCAAGGCCTGGGCCTGCCGTAGCCGCGCTTCTGCGACCCGTACGCTCTGATTGGACACGTCAATCTGTTGTACCAGCCCGTTGAGTTGAGGATCACCAAAGATCTCCCACCAGGGGCCGCGTTCAATCGCATCGCGTGGTTGCGCGATCTTCCAGTCACCGGTTTCCTTGTAAGCGGCTGGGGTCTCCGCCACCGGCTTGTTGTAACGCGGCCCCACCATACAGGCGCTCAATGTCGCGGCACCAGTCAGCAACAATACGATCCGCAATTTCGAATACAACTTCATCGTGTCCCCACCATCAGACGGCCGGCGCCGCGACGACGCTCAAACCACAATCGAAACCGGTCCAGATACAGATACACCACCGGCGTTGTGTACAAGGTCAGCAACTGGCTCATCACCAGGCCGCCAACAATCGCGATACCCAGCGGACGTCGCATTTCAGAGCCGTCACCAAAACCGAAGGCCAGCGGCATGGCGCCCAGTAATGCCGCCATGGTGGTCATCATGATCGGGCGGAAGCGCAGCAGACAAGCTTCAAAAATGGCCTGCTCGGGCCGCATCCCGCTATTGCGCTCCGCGGCGATGGCGAAGTCTATCATCATGATGGCGTTTTTCTTGACGATGCCGATCAGCAGAATCACCCCGATCATGGCGATGATGCTGAACTCGGTCTGAAAGAGTTTCAATGCCAGCAGCGCGCCGACGCCCGCTGATGGCAGCGTGGACAAGATCGTCACCGGATGAATATAGCTTTCGTACAAAATCCCCAGCACGATATAGACCGTGATCAGCGCGGCCAGTATCAACCACGGTTGACTAGACAACGAGGCCTGAAAAGCGCGTGCGGTACCCTGAAAACTGCCGTAGATGGTCGATGGCACACCGAGCCGTGTCATCGTTGCGTCGATTGCCGCCACTGCATCGCTGAGCGAAACGCCAACCGGCAAATTAAACGAAATAGTCGCTGCGGCAAACTGTCCCTGATGATTAACCGCCAGCGAAGTATTGGTCGTCTCAATCCGCGCAAACGCCGACAGCGGGACCTGGCCGCGCGTGGGTGACTGCAAGTAAATATTATTAAGCGCTTCCGGGCTCTGCCAGTATTGTTCTGCGACGCCCATGACGACGCGATATTGATTAAGCGTTGAGTAAATCACCGACACCTGGGCCTGACCGAAAGCGAGATTGAGCGCCGTGTCTATCATGCGCGGCGTGATGCCCATGCGCGAGGCGGTATCGCGATCAATCGTCAATAGGGTCTGCAGCCCCTTGACCTGCTGGTCCGTGTTGACATCGGTCAGCTCGGGGAGCTCCTGCAATGCACGCAGCAGACGCGGTGTCCACTTGCGCAGCGGCTCGAGCTCGTCGGCGCGCAAGGTGAATTGATAGGCCGCATTACTGGCACGTCCGCCGATGCGTATGTCCTGTACCGGTACCAGAAAAAGATTCGCCCCCGGGACCTGTGCCAGCTTGCTGCGCAGCCGTGCCACCACCTGGTCGGCGGTCACCTCGCGCTCGGCACGCGGCTTCAGCGAAACGAACATGAACCCGCTGTTCCGCTGGCCGCCGCCGGTAAACCCGGTGACCGATGCAATGGCCGGATCTTTCTCAATGATTTCGACAAACGCCGCCAGCTTTTCTCGCATGGCCTGAAACGAAATCGCCTGGTCGGCCTGAATGTTGCCAACAATCCGCCCGGTATCCTGCTGCGGGAAAAAGCCCTTTTGAATATCAATGTACAGATA
>Ga0114978_10003052_pt1 | contig 13763 bp, 14 predicted proteins | sample S_140212_EF_Meta_FD_87027 | JGI IMG/M metagenome (GOLD analysis project Ga0114978, IMG submission 87027) | Freshwater microbial communities from Lake Simoncouche, Canada to study carbon cycling - S_140212_EF_MetaG | ecosystem: Environmental > Aquatic > Freshwater > Lake | place: Lake...
CGACCGATCAAAGGCGACCACCGCTACTTCGTCGTCACCCAGTGGGAGTCCGAGGAGGCCTTCCAGACCTGGGCCGCCGGCCCCGCGATCGCCGCCCACGCCGGTGAACGCGCCAACCCGGTGTCGATCGGCTCACAGCTGCTCGAGTTCGAGGTCGTGCTGGACGTTGCACGGTCCAACACCGAGGGATAGCGCACGCCGGCCACTCCGGCGCGCGGCGGCACTGGCCACCGCGATCACAATCGTTGCCGGACTGGCGACCGGTTGCGCCTCACCGAGTGCACCCGCGGCTAACCCCGGTGTGCGGATCGAGACGAACACCCCGCAGGGTGTCCGAGCCAAGCAGGTCATGGACATGCTGAACTCTGATTGGCCCATCGGGCAGGTCAGCGTAAAGACGTTGGCCGCACCCGACATGGTGGACCCGATCGAGGCGACGATGGAATCGCTGTGGTGGGACCGCCCCTACACACTGACCGGAGTCGAAATCGGCGCCGGCTCAGCCCGATTGCATCTGCTGACCTCCTTCGGTGCGCAACAGGACATCGAGTTGCGCACCAACGACCAGACCATGGTCAGTCGGATGGTCTCCACTACTCGCAAGCCGACGATCAACTCATGGGGCGACGTTGACGCCGCACTGAGCCAAACCGGGGCGCGTTACTCGTATCAGGTTTCCAAGGTTAACGACGGCGTGTGTGAGAAGGTCGCCGGAACCAACACTGCCGAATCATTGCCGCTGGCTTCGATTTTCAAGACCTATGTGCTTTTCGCCGTCGAGGACGCCATCCTCGCCGGAACGCTGCAGTGGAATGACACGCTGACAATCACCAGCGAAGCCAAGAAACTCGGATCGTCGGGTTTCGATAAGCTCCCGCCCGGTTCGAACATCACTGTCCGCCAAGCGGCGGGCAAGATGATCGCCACCAGTGACAACATGGCCACCGACCTGTTGATCGGGCGAGTCGGCACCGCGGCCGTCGAACAGGCACTCGTTCGCGCCGGACACCACGACCCGGCGAGCATGACACCCTTCCCCACCATGCGCGAACTCTTCGCGGTGGGCTGGGGCAATCCGGATGTGCGTGAGCAATGGAAGACCGCCACTCCAACAGCTCGGGCAGAGTTGTTGAAAGAGGCCAATACCCGCCCCTACGAACCAGATCCGCAACGCACGCATGCGCCCGGATCGGCCTACGGCGCGGAATGGTACGGCAGCGCCGAGGACATCTGCCGGGTTCACGCGCGCCTGCAATACAACGCCGTCGGGCCGGCAGCGCCAGTCCGCGACATCATGAGCGAGGTGGCGGGAATCGATCTGGACCGGACACAGTGGCCCTACATCGGGGCCAAGGCCGGGAACCTACCCGGGGATCTGACGTTCAGCTGGTACGCCGTAGACCGGACCGGGCAGGCCTGGGTGGTCAGCTTTCAACTCAACTGGCCGCGGTACCACAGCCCCAACGCCGGCGGCTGGGTGATGACGATCATCAAGCAGGTCTTCGGCATGCTGCCGCAGTACAACTGACCGTTATCGAGATGAACAGGCACGAAAACGGGCGGTTACCCGGCTGAGGCAACCGCCCGTTCGCGTATCGATTACTCGCTGACCGTGACCACGCTGGCTAGATCAGGCTCGATGACCTCGCGCTTGGGCCCACCGCTGAAGGTGAACTTCGCGTCCTCGCCGACGCCTTCGCCGTCCCAGTTGTCCACGTCGACGGTGATGAGTTGGCCGGGCCGGATCTCGTCGAACAAGATCTTCTCGCTCAGCGCATCCTCGATCTCGCGCTGGATGGTCCGGCGCAGCGGCCGGGCACCCAGAACCGGATCGAAGCCCCGCCGCGACAGCAGCGACTTGGCCTTATCGGACAACTCCATCTCCATGTCCTTGGCCTTGAGCTGAACCGACACCCGACCCACCATCAGGTCGACCATCTGGATGATCTCGTCCTGAGTCAACTGGTGGAACACGATGATGTCGTCGATGCGGTTGAGGAATTCCGGCCGGAAGTGCTTCTTCAGCTCGTCGTTGACCTTCTGCTTCATCCGCTCGTAGTTGTTGTCACCGCCACCCTGGGTGAATCCCAGACCGACCGCCTTGGAGATATCGGACGTACCCAGGTTCGACGTGAAGATCAGCACGGTGTTCTTGAAGTCCACCGTGCGGCCCTGACCGTCAGTGAGGCGGCCGTCCTCGAGCACCTGCAACAGCGTGTTGTAGATCTCCTGATGCGCCTTCTCGATCTCGTCGAATAGCACCACCGAGAACGGCTTGCGCCGCACCTTCTCGGTGAGTTGGCCGCCCTCCTCGTAACCGACGTATCCGGGTGGGGCACCGAACAGCCGCGAGGCGGTGAAGCGATCGTGGAACTCGCCCATATCGATCTGGATGAGCGCATCGGAGTCACCGAACAGGAACTCGGCCAGCGCCTTGGACAGCTCCGTCTTACCCACACCGGACGGGCCGGCGAAGATGAACGAACCCGACGGACGCTTCGGGTCCTTCAGGCCGGCTCGGGTGCGGCGGATGGCCTTGGAGACGGCCTTGACGGCATCCTCCTGGCCGATGATCCGCTTGTGCAGTTCGTCCTCCATGCGCAGCAGCCGAGTGGTCTCCTCCTCGGTCAGCTTGAACACCGGGATGCCGGTCCAGTTGCCCAGCACCTCGGCGATCTGCTCGTCGTCGACCTCGGACACCACATCGAGATCACCTGAGCGCCATTGCTTCTCGCGCTCGGCGCGCTGAGCAACCAACGTCTTCTCCCGATCGCGTAAGGACGCCGCCTTCTCGAAGTCCTGCGCGTCGATCGCGGACTCCTTCTCCCGGCGGGCATCAGCGATCTTCTCGTCGAACTCACGCAGGTCCGGCGGAGCGGTCATCCGGCGGATCCGCATCCGGGCGCCGGCCTCGTCGATGAGGTCAATCGCCTTGTCCGGCAGGAACCGATCGTTGATGTAGCGATCGGCCAGGGTGGCCGCGGCCACCACTGCCGCATCGGTGATCGACACCCGGTGATGCGCCTCGTAGCGGTCCCGCAGACCCTTGAGGATCTCAATGGTGTGGGCCACGGTGGGCTCGCCCACCTGAACCGGCTGGAAGCGCCGCTCCAGTGCCGCATCCTTTTCGATGTACTTGCGGTACTCGTCGAGCGTGGTCGCACCGATGGTCTGCAATTCACCGCGAGCCAGCTTGGGCTTGAGGATCGAGGCCGCGTCGATCGCGCCCTCGGCCGCACCCGCCCCGACCAAGGTGTGCAGCTCGTCGATGAACAGGATGATGTCGCCGCGGGTGTTGATCTCCTTGAGCACCTTCTTCAGGCGCTCCTCGAAATCGCCGCGGTAACGGCTGCCGGCCACCAGCGATCCGAGATCGAGGGTGTAGAGCTGCTTATCTTTGAGCGTCTCCGGAACCTCGCCGTTGACGATGGCCTGCGCCAGACCTTCGACCACGGCAGTCTTGCCGACGCCGGGCTCACCGATCAAGACCGGGTTGTTCTTGGTGCGTCGGCTCAGCACCTGCATAACCCGCTCGATTTCCTTCTCGCGGCCGATGACCGGATCCAGCTTGCCCTCCATGGCGGCCGCGGTCAGATTGCGGCCGAACTGATCGAGTACCAGCGAGGTCGACGGACTGCCGGACTCGCCACCGCGGCCGCCGCTGCCGGCCTCCGCGGTCTCCTTGCCCTGGTAGCCACTGAGCAGCTGGATGACCTGCTGGCGCACCCGAGTCAGTTCGGCGCCCAGCTTGACCAGCACCTGGGCCGCGACACCCTCGCCCTCGCGGATGAGGCCGAGCAGGATGTGCTCGGTGCCGATGTAATTGTGGCCGAGTTGCAGAGCCTCGCGAAGGCTGAGTTCCAGAACCTTCTTGGCACGTGGGGTGAAGGGAATGTGACCCGACGGCGCCTGCTGGCCCTGGCCGATGATCTCCTCAACCTGCGAGCGCACGCCTTCCAGCGAGATGCCCAGTGATTCAAGGGACTTGGCTGCGACGCCTTCGCCTTCGTGGATCAGCCCCAGCAGAATGTGCTCGGTACCGATGTAGTTGTGGTTGAGCATCCGGGCTTCTTCTTGAGCCAGGACGACAACCCTGCGGGCGCGATCGGTAAATCTTTCGAACATCGCCTATTACCTCTCCATCACCTGACGCCAAAGTGGGCTCCGAGTACCTGCGTTCCACTCTAGTGGGCGGGGCCGGGGAGATGCTCCCACCCGGGGTTGTCTCCGGGGCTGTCCGCGGTGTTTTCCCGGGGTTCTCCCACATGGCCGTACCCACTAAAGCGGCGGACACAGCAGTCCAACGCCGTGGTCCGCCGATTGTTTCCCAGTGTCGGTGTTGGGCGCTTCGCGTCTAGCGAAACAGTTCTGACGAGGCGATGACGACTTGCTTGGGGGACGGCCGTCGGTCGGCCCAGATGCGCTTTTCGGGGGCTAGGTAGCCGCGTGGAAAGCGTCGATGATTTCGGCCGGAATTCGCCCACGGGTGGAAACCTTGTGACCACTGCGGCGGGCCCATTCCCGAATTGCGGCGCTCTGTTCGCGGTCAATCGACGCGCGACCCCGACTTGAGCCACCCGAACGGCCGCGACGCCGTCCACCCACGCGCCGTCCGGCGTCAATCCACTGTTTTAAATCCTCTCGGAGTTTCTTTGCATTCTTTGCCGAGAGGTCGATCTCATAACTCGCACCGTCGATCGAGAATTCCACTGTTTCGTCGGCAGGTCCATCGCCGTCGAAATCATCAACAAGGGTGACAGTGACTTTCTTTGCCATGATTTCCGGGTTCCTTCTGTGTAAGAGAACGGCGGGCGGTTTACTTCACCTGCCGACAATGTGCCACAACTTTACACGCAATTACAACAGTCGTTTTCTACAGCACTAGCTGAGTTAGGAGTTGCGTCGCACAATCGGGAACAACACCGTCTCGCGAATGGACAAACCCGTCAGAGCCATCAACAAACGATCAATACCCATTCCGGTACCGGTCGTCGGCGGCATTGCATACTCCATTGCGGCCAGAAAATCCTCGTCGAGTGCCATCGCCTCGTCGTCGCCGGCTGCCGCGGCGCGGGCCTGGTCCTCGAATCTTTCCCGCTGAATTATCGGGTCGACCAGTTCGGAGTAGCCGGTTGCCAGTTCGAAGCCACGGATATAGAGATCCCATTTCTCGGTCACTCCGGCAATACTGCGGTGTTCACGGGTCAATGGCGTGGTCTCGACCGGAAAATCCCGGACGAAAGTAGGCGCCCACAAGGTGTCGCCCACGGAGTGTTCCCAGAGTTCCTCGACGAGTTTGCCGTGGCCGTATCCCCGGTCCGGTGGAATCTCCAGCCCCCGTCGGTCGGCAATGTTCAGCAGATATTCCAGCGGGGTCGCAGGGGTGATCTCTTCACCAAGCGCTGCCGATAAAGAGGGATACATCTGCAATGACGCCCATTCACCGTCGAGGTCGTAGACAGATCCGTCAGCAAGGGTTATCTGGCGGGTGCCCAACGCCTCGTCGGCAACCTCTTGAACAAGCTCGCGGGTCATCCGGGCCGAATCGTCGTAGGTGCCCCACGCCTGGTAGGTCTCCAACATCGCAAATTCCGGCGAGTGGGTGGAGTCGGCGCCCTCATTGCGGAAATTCCGGTTCAGCTCGAATACCTTCTCCAAACCACCGACCACGCACCGCTTCAAGAACAGTTCCGGCGCGATCCGCAGGTAGAGATCGGCGTCCAAGGCATTCGAATGCGTGACAAATGGCCGCGCCGCCGCACCCCCGGCGAGGGTTTGCAGCATCGGCGTCTCGACCTCGAGGAAACCGCGGCGCTCCAGGGCGTGCCGAACCGCACGCACCACAGCGATGCGCTGTCGGGCGACCGCACGGGCCTGGGGCCGCACGATCAGGTCCACGTAGCGCTGCCGGACCCGGGACTCCTCGCTCATCTCCCTGTGGGCCACCGGCAGCGGGCGCAACGCCTTGGCTGCCATCTGCCACGAGTCAGCCAGAACCGACAGCTCACCGCGACGCGAACTGATCACCTCACCGTGGACGAACACGATGTCGCCGAGGTCAACGTCGGCCTTCCAGTCGTCCAGCGCCTGCTCGCCCACCCCGGCCAGACTGACCATCGCCTGCAGTTGGGTACCGTCGCCCTCCTGCAGGGTGGCAAAGCACAGCTTGCCCGAGTTGCGGGCGAACACCACCCGGCCCGTGACGCCGACGCTGACACCCGTGGCCGCGTCCGCCGGCAGGTCGGGATAGGTCGAGCGGATTTCCGCCAGCGAGTGGGTGCGCGGAACCTCGACCGGGTAGGGCTCGCGGCCCTGATTGAGCAGGTTCTGGCGCTTATCCTGCCGGATCCGGAACTGCTCGGGAACGTCATCGGTCACCTGAGGTTCCACTTGGCCGGCGTCCGGCACCTCCGCATCGCTCACGGCGTGCCAGCTTAAACGCCTGGAGTCAGCGGGCCGGCTTCAGGCGTCCGCGCTGGGCCTCGGAGTTGCGCTCGAAAACCATGCGCAGCCCGTCGAGGGTGAGATGTTCGTCGTACTTATCGACGGTGCGAAGTTCGGGCAGCATCAGCGGGGCGGTATGTCCGGTGGCGACAACCGTCACGCTGGTGTCGCCGAAGCCGTCGATATCTTCGCGGATCCGCGAGACCAGCCCGTCGACCAGTCCTGCATAGCCGAAAACCGCCCCGGACTGCATGCATTCCACGGTGTTCTTGCCGACGACCGACCGCGGCCTGGTCAGCTCCACCTGGCGCAGCGCCGCGGAACGTGCTGCCGCCGCATCCGAGGACAGCTGTACACCGGGGGCTATCGCACCGCCTAGGAATTCGCCCCTGGCTGACACCACGTCGACGCAGATCGACGAACCGAAGTCGACGACGATCGCTGCACTCTTGAACTTTTCATGTGCCGCAAGACAGTTCACGATACGATCAGCGCCGACCTCTTTGGGATTGTCGACCAGCAGCGGAATGCCGGTGCGGATACCCGGCTCGATCAGCACGTGCGGGATGCCCGACCAGTAGTGATCGAGCATGCCGCGCACCTCGTGTAACACCGATGGCACCGTCGACAGCCCGGCCACTCCGGTAAGACGTTCGGAATCGTCGCCGATCAATCCCTCGATGGTGAGGGCCAGTTCGTCGGACGTGACTTCGGGCTCGGTTCGGATGCGCCAGTTGTGCAGAACCCTCGCGTGATCACCCGTTCCGGAGATCAAGCCCAGCACGGTATGGGTATTGCGGACGTCGATGGCCAGCAACATGACTAACGCTTCGCTGCCGTTGATCCGAACATCAGTTCCTCCAGGTGATTTCGTGACTATCAGTACCGGACGCCTCTGCCATGAATCCGCCGCCGGGCAATTCGATGGCGATGTTGTCCAACAACCGGGTACCGCCGAGGCGCGCGGCGACCAGCAGTCGGGCCGGACCGAACGGCGGCACCGGTTCCAGTGCCGCTCCGCGCAACTCAAGGTATTCGACGTCGAGGGCACCCACCTCGTCGAGAACAGCCCGAGCTGCATCCAGGATGGCTGCGGCACCGCCGGACGCAGCGTATGTTCCGGCTAGCAGAGCGGCGGACAGCGCTCCGGCGACCTCGCGTTGCTCCGCGTTGAGATACCGGTTCCGTGACGACATCGCCAATCCGTCGGCTTCGCGCGCCGTCGGGACTCCGACGATGCGGACGTCGACATTGAGGTCGGCAACCATCTGACGGATCAGCACCAACTGCTGGTAATCCTTCTCGCCGAAGAATGCGCGATCCGGTCGCACGATCTGCAACAACTTCAGCACGACAGTCAGCATTCCGGCGAAATGCGTTGGGCGCGAATCGCCTTCGAGTTCACTGCCAAGTGAACCGGGATGGACGGTAGTGCGAGGACCGGCGGGATACATCGCCGATGCCGTCGGCGTAAAGACCACCTCAACGTCCTCGGCAGCCAGTAATTCCAGATCGGCCTCCAGCGTGCGGGGGTAGGCGTCGAGATCTTCGCCCGCCCCGAACTGCAATGGATTGACGAAGATCGACACCACCACCACTGCGCCGGGCACCCGCTTGGCCGCGCGGATCAGTGTGGCGTGACCCTCGTGCAGAGCGCCCATCGTCGGCACCAGCATCACCCGACGACCGGTGTGGCGTAACGCCCCACACACCTGCGCGACAGCCTGCGGCGTGAGGTAGGTATTTAACTGTCCGGCACTGAACTGCGCGGCCCTGCCGGTCACCGGTTCGGCCCCGTCGGACGGGACCAGTCGGCCAACACGTCAAAGACCTCCTCTGGAGCCTTCGCTCGTTGAGCGGTACGCAATGAATCGGCGCAATAGGCCTGCGCCAGTTCAGGATCGACCTCGTCGAGGGCCGCCAGATGGGCGGCCACCGCCGCCGCGTCGCCTCGGGCGACAGGCCCGGTGAGGGCCGCCTGCCCACGCCTGAGCGTGTTCTCCAGCGCGGCCCGCGCGAGTGGCCCGATGATGCGCTCGGCTAGCCCGCCGGGCGAATCTCCGACAACTTCCTGGCCCAGTAATGCCTCTCCGGACAGTGCGGCCCGTAAAGCGGTGAGCGCATCGGCGATGAGGGTGACGACGTGGTTACTGCCGTGCGCCAGTGCAGCGTGGTAGAGCGTGCGAGCATCCTCGTCGACTCGGAAAGGCTCACCGCCGATCTCCAGCACCAACCCCTGAGCGATGGCGTATCCGATCTCGTCGGCGGCGGTGATCCCAAAGCATGTCTCCGACAGCCGAGATACGTCCTCGTCGGCTCCAGTGAACGTCATCGCGGGATGAATGGCCAGCGGTATACACCCCCGGGCGGTCAGTGGCGCGAGCAGTGCCACACCGTTGGCGCCCGAGGTATGGGCGACGATCGTGCCCCGGCGGACCGCGCCGGTTGCGGCCAGGCCATTGACCAGACCGAGTAACTCGGCATCGGGAACGGTCAGCAATAGCAGTTCGGCTCGGTCCGCGACATCGGGCACCGCCAGCACCGGGGTGTCGGGGAGTCGGCGTTCAGCGAAGCGTCGGGATGCGGCCGAGATGGCACTGCAGGCCACCACAACGTGATCGGCTCGTTCCAATGCCGCGCCCAACGCGGTGCCGACCCGGCCGGCCGAGATGACGCCCACCTTGAGCCGTGCCGGCCGCAAGCCGTTGGGGGTCCCCATGGAGACGACCTCGCTGACGTCGAAGAAATGTTCTGATACCGACGGTCCGGGTCCAGTCTAGTGCCGGCCCAGTCGGGTGTCGGGTCAGTCCTCACGCCGGCGACGCCCGCCGCCGCCGACCGGATTGTTGACCTGTAGCCGGGACATCAGGTCCGCCACCGACTGGCCGCCGGTGTGGGCACCCGCAGACTCCTCCTCCGCCGTCTGCTCCGCCGTCTGTTCCGGCGGCACCCAGTGCCGACCACGACCAGGGTCGGCATTGGAATCGGGTTCGGAGGTCTGCGCGGTTCCTGAATCGCCGGCCGACCAGTGCCGCCCTCGGCGAACCTCGGGTGGGCGCCACGGCGCTTCGGGCTGCTGCGGCGCCGGCTCAGTCGGCGGTGCGGGGTTGCGAACGACGATGGGCTCAGCGACCGGGGGCTCAGAGATCGGGGGCCGGGCGACGGGGACCGGTTGCGGCGCAACAGCATCGACAGGCCGCCGATGCGAGCCGCGGTATTGCACGGGTTCAGGCTCCGGCGGCGGGGCCAATGGCTCCTCATGCACGTCGATGATCGGACTCTCGAGTGCCGCGGTGACATCCTCGGCGAGCAAGGTGTCGTCCTCGACCGCGACCGGCGTGATCCGACTGCTCTCCACCCGTCCCGGCTGCTCCGGCATCGCTACAGCGATCCGCTCAGACTCCGGCATCGCTACGGCGATCCGCTCAGACTCCGGCATCGCTACGGCGATCCGCTCAGACTCCGGCATCGCCGGGGCGATCCGCTCCGACTCCGGCATCGCCGGGGCGATCCGCTCCGACTCCAGCGCGGGCCGCTCACCCAGGTCGGTTCCGAGCATCATCTCGAGGTTGGAACGCAATGACGCGAGTTCGGCGCGAAGCGCAGTCATCTCGGCAGCGGCTTGCGTCCGAAGTTCTCTGGCCAACTGCCGGCGCAGGTGGGCTTCAACGGCAAGTTCGTATTCCCGGCGGGCGGCCACCTCCCGATCCAGTTGTAGGTCGTAGACGAACTTCATATCCCGCGCCCGAGCCTGGTCGAGTTCGCTCTGCCGGCGGTAGGTCACCGATACGAAGGCCGCCATCACCGCGGCCCACAGCGACAGGATCACGGCCAGCCGCAGTAGGTCCACCCGGTTGGTGAAGACCAGGGTCGAACTCGCGAGGATGGCCAGAACAAGCAGTGCCGTCACGAGTAGCCAACCCGGCCTGCGGACGCTGCGCCTGCTGCGCACGCCGCGAGACGGAACGGTCATTGGCCGACTGTACCGCGTCGAAAGTCGTTGTCCGCCGCGACAAGCTGCGGCGATTCGACATTAATCAGAACCGAGTGCGCCTTCCGATGCGTCGCTCGCACCCGGCTCGCCGGGAGATTTGCAACAGTGCTGCAACCACAACGCTGCCACGACAAGTGCGAATGCGCTGATCGCGCAAGTCGCCACACCGGGGGTGTCAACCGCGGCAACCCGCAACTCCAAGCGCCGCGGAACCAGATAGGCGAGCACACCGATCCACCAGCCCAGCATCACCGCACCAACCCACGCCGATGCCTTGGCTACCGCAACAGATCGCGCCACCGCGAGCGGATGTAACCGCCCGGCCCCGACACCGATGCGGCCGTCGCGGATGCGACTGCGGACCGACATCGCCCACACCGCCTCACCCGCAGCGAGCGCCAGGAGCGAGAGACCGGTCCACAGCGTGATCTCCGGGAAGTAGCGGTACAGCGTCCGAACCACCAGATAGCCGATCACGGCGGCGACCACCACCGCAGTGGTCAGATCGCGCTTACGTGTCGGCCCCATCAGCGCCGCGATTCCTCGCCGAACGTCAACGTCAGCGCGGTGGGCCGCACGCCGTCGCGTTCGGCGGGCTCAAGGGCATCGAGTAACTCACGCACCGGGCGGTGCTGTCCGGCGACAGTCAGTTCGGCGGTCGGATCGATGGCGAGCCAGGGCAGCAGCACGAAGGCGCGTTCATGGGCAAACGGATGCGGCAGTGTCAGTTCTGAATCTCCGCTCACGACTTCGTCCGCACCATCGAAGCAACAGACAAGATCGACGTCGAGGGTCCGGGGTCCCCACTTCTGTGTGCGTACCCGCTCGTTATCGAGTTCGAGTGCCTGCGCACGCCGCAGCCAGCCAGGGGCGTCGAGAGCATCGTCATCGGCAATGACGATGGCGTTGAGGAACGGCCCCTGGGTCACACCACCCCAGGCGTCGGTCTCGAACACCGGCGATACCGCCACTACTGAATCCCCGATGCCATCGACGACGGCCTGAAGGCGTGCCAGACGGTCGCCGAGATTGGAACCGACGGACAGTACGACGCGGCTCACACCTGCGCCCCGGCCGCAATGTTCTGTCCGCGGCCGCCACGACGGGAGCGGCGGGCGACGACGGCCACGTCGGAGAAGGTCAGTGGGATCGGCGCCTGGGGTTTGTGCAGGACCACCTCGACGGCGTGCACCCGATCGTCGGCCATCACGTCCTCGGCGATTTCGGCCGCGACGGTCTCGATGAGATCGCGCGCCGGCCCGCCGATGACGTCGGCGGCCCGTTGCGCTAGGACGCCGTAGTCAAAGGTGTCATTGAGATCGTCACTGGCGGCCGCTGGAGCCAAATCGATCCAGACCGTGATGTCGACGATGAAATCCTGGCCGTCCCGGCGTTCGTGTTCGAACACACCGTGGTTGCCCCGAACTGCCAGGCCTCGCAACTCAATACGGTCAGTCATCGGTGTCCTCCGGATCGCCCTGCCACGCGCCGCCAACTTTAAGTGCATCGACGCTGGCGCGAACGTCGTGCACCCGAACACCCCAGGCGCCGTGCAGGCCGGCCAGGGCGGAAATCACCGCGGTAGCGGTCTCACGCCCGTCCGGGGGGCGCGGCGTGCCATCATCGGCAGCCAGCAGTGACCCGAGGAAACGCTTGCGTGATGCTCCCACCAAAACGGGAATGCCGATTGCCACCAACTCGGGCAGGGCGCGCAACAGCGCCCAATTGTGTTGTGCGGTCTTGGCGAAACCCAGACCCGGGTCGATGATCAGTTGCCCGCGATCGACGCCGGCAGCCACCGCGACCTCGACGCCGGCGAGAAGTTCGTCACGGACCTCGGTCACCACATCACGGTAGTGCGGCACCTCATGCGGGTGGTTCTGCTGCACCGAACGCCAATGCATCAGCACCCAGGGAACTGCGGATCCCGCGATGAGGTTCGCCATTTCCGGATCTGCGCGACCGCCGCTGACATCGTTGACTATGCTGGCGCCGTTCTCCAGTGCGGCCCGCGCCACGGCAGCGTGCATAGTGTCGATACTGACGGTGATCCCCTGTGCGGCAACTTCTTTCACCACCGGAAGGATCCGGGCAATCTCAACGGCCATGTCGATCCGGACGGCACCGGGCCGGGTCGACTCGCCGCCGATGTCGATGATGTCCGCCCCATCCGCGGCCAGGGCGAAGGCATGGTCAATTGCGCGGGTCGGGTCGAGGTACCGGCCGCCGTCGGAGAACGAGTCATCGGTGACGTTGACGACCCCCATCACCTGCACCCGAGTCGGCCTCACTTGCGCAGGATCAGGCCCAGTGCCTCGGATCGCGATGCGACGTCGGTCTTGAACTGTCCGCGCACCGCCGACGTCACGGTGATCGAACCCGCTTTGCGGACACCCCGCATCGCCATGCATAGATGCTCGGCTTCAATGACGACGATGACGCCGCGCGGATCGAGTTTGCGCACCACCGCGTCGGCGATCTGGGCGGTCAAGCGCTCCTGAACCTGCGGGCGCTTGGCGTAGAGATCGACCACCCGGGCCAACTTCGACAATCCGGTGACCCGGCCATCCTTGCCGGGGATGTATCCGACGTGCGCCATTCCGTGGAACGCCACCAGGTGGTGTTCACAGGTGGAGTACATCGGGATTTTCGTGACCAACACCAACTCGTCATGGTCCTCGTCAAAGGTGGTATCCAGCACCGTATCCGGGTCGGTGTACAACCCGGCGAACATCTCCCGATAGGCGCGCGCGACGCGCGACGGAGTGTCCTGTAGCCCTTGGCGGTCTGGGTTCTCACCCACGGCCAGCAGCAGTTCGCGGACCGCCGCCTCCGCGCGGGCCTGGTCGAACTCGGGGAGGTCGAGCGTGATCGAGTCGCGCTTCGCCATGGAAACTCCGTCCGTCAGTCGGCTGTGGGCCGGTAGGTGGAATCGTCGCCAGGGTTTTCCTGGGGAGCGGAGCCCGACCCGGAGTGACTCGGGTGAGGTTGATACTGCGGTTGGGGCTGGTTCTGCGGGTGGGGTTGGTTCTGGGGGTGGGGTTGATTCTGGGGGTGGGGTTGATTCTGGGGGTGATGCTGCGGGTGCGCCTGCCCCGGATGCTGAGGCGTGCCCCACCCGGGCTGCGGCGGGTACCAGTACCCCGGCTGTTGGGGCCGCTGCTGTTGGGGTGGCGGCGGCCAACCCGGCGCGCGCCAGCCGGACGGGGCGCCGTAATTGGGTTGCCCGGGACCGCCGGGAACGTTCTGCGCGTGATGGCGGCCGGTGGGGTGTGAGCCGCTTCCGTTGGCGTCATAGCCGTTGGCGTCATAGCCGTTGGCGTCA
>Ga0114978_10003053_pt1 | contig 13762 bp, 9 predicted proteins | sample S_140212_EF_Meta_FD_87027 | JGI IMG/M metagenome (GOLD analysis project Ga0114978, IMG submission 87027) | Freshwater microbial communities from Lake Simoncouche, Canada to study carbon cycling - S_140212_EF_MetaG | ecosystem: Environmental > Aquatic > Freshwater > Lake | place: Lake...
CTGCGTCAGGAGCGGATCGAGGTCAACGGTCACCCCGAGAGCACGGGTGACGTCGAGGATCTTTTCGAGGTCGGCGACGCGCCGGTCTTCATCGTTCCCAACAGCCATGTCACTTCCACCGCCAAGCGGTGATCCCGGAGAGGTCGCGGATCCAGAGTTCGATCGAGCCGTCGGCGGCGGCAGTCACGGCGAGATGGGCCCAGCTCTCGCGGTTGGCGACCTTCGCCTCCCCCACAAGCTCGAACTTTTCAGGCGTCGCCCGCACCAGCCGCAGGTCGCCAGTTTCGTCGAGCGCGAGGATCCGATCCCCTTGGGCGACGAGGCTCCAATATTTGCCGAACGGCTCGGTGATCCAATCCTCCTTGCCGGTCGCCAGATCGAGGCTCGCAAACCGCTGGTTGCGGAGATGGACGTAGGCGTGGCCGTCGCGCACGATCGGGCTCGACATGTAGCCCTGAACCTTGTTGCGCCAAAGCGGCTCCGCCGGCTGCGCTCCCGCCGCCGGCACATCGAAGAGGAACGACCCACCGCCGTAGCTCGTCGTGAACACCTTCCCGTCACTCACCGTCGGCGTGACGATGTTCATTCCGCGGAACGCCTCGACGGGGCGCCTCCAGAGGATGTTGCCGGTGTCGGGGTCGACCGCGGCGAGGTCGGTGCGTCCCTGGACGAGGAGTTGTTGCACGCCGCCGAGCGTCGTCAGCAGGGGCGAAGAGAAGGCGCTGCCGTTCATGCCGCCGCCGTCGTCGAGGACGCGCCACAGGAGCTTTCCCGTAGCCTTGTCGAGCTTGCAGAAGCCGCCGCCGGCCTGCACGTAAACCGCGTCGCCGATGATCAACGGGCTCGAGACGAAGCCGAAGGCGGGGAGCTCACTTTTGAGATCCTTGACGAAGTCGACCCGCCACACTTCGGCGCCAGTCTCCGCATCGAGGCAGACGAGGAGATCGCGCATCCCGGCGACATAGATCCGCCCGCCGTCGATGGCCGGCGTGGCCCGGATCCAGGAGCCGTTGCTGGCGGCGAAGAACGGCACGGTCATCGCCCCATCCCAACCGGCCTGCCAGAGCTCCTTCCCCGTCGCCCGATCGAACGCTCGGACGTGCTCTGTCTTGGCGTCACGGGTCTCGGTGACGTAGACGGCCTTCTCGGTCACAAGCGGTCCGGAATAGCCTGGCCCCAGGTCGACATGCCAGAGTTGCTCGAGCCGCGACGGCTCGAGCGTGTCGGGCCAGGTGGGGCCGGCCACGGTGCCGTCTCGGGCCGCACCGCGCCACTGGAGCCAGGTCGAGCCCGCAGCGGCCACCGGCTCCTGAGCCGTTGCCCTGATTGCCGTCAAAAGCGGCGCCATGAGCGACGCCACCGTCAACACGATCCGCACGATCCCCTGCACGACCGTCCGAGTTGGCTGCGCCATCGACCGCTCCCCGCTTGAGTTGGACCACCCTGGGGCCTATTCGACCCGCTAGCCCGGGAAAAATCCATCCGGCCGCGGTTCGAGGCTCACCCGGAGAGCCACGCGTCGCGGTGGGCAGCGACGAAAGCATCGTCGCAGAGCTCGGGCCTGGCCCGCCGCACTCGGTCGATCTCCCCGCTCTGCCCGGGGCTCAGCCCCTCCCGCTCGTCGAGGCACCAGATCCCGTCCAGAAGCCCCTGGCGGCGAAGCACCTCATGAAGGCCGGCGATGCAGCCACGAAAGCCGTGGGCGGCGTCGAAGTAGGCGCTGTTGCAATCGGTGACGGCCACGGCGGTCGAGGCGAGGGATGCATCGACGCGCCCCGAGCGGCAGCGATCGAGGAGCGCGACGGCCGCCCGCGTGTCGACGGCCCAATGCCCAAGGAGCCCACCGACAAACCGCAGCGACTTCCCCTCGACGTCGAACGTCGTGACAAGATCAGTGACGATTGAATCATCGTTGCCGGTGTACAGGCTGACGTCGTCGCGGCCCGAGAGCGCGAGCGCGCGGACGACGTCGAGCGTCTGATAGCGATTGAACGGGGCGACCTTGATCGCCACCACCTCAGGAGTCTCGAGAAACTTTCGCCAGAAGGCATGCGACAGCACCCGCCCGCCGACCGCCGGCTGGAGATAGAAGCCGACAAGGGGAATCACTTCCGCCACCGCCCGGCAATGATCGAGCAGCGCGGCTTCGTCGCCCGCGACCGCGGCGAGGCTCAAGAGCCCGGCGTGGTAGCCGAGCTCCCGCAGGAGCGCAGCTTCGGCCACAGCCTGCCCGGTCGACCCGCAGATCCCGCCGATCGCGGCCACCGGCCGGCCCGCCCGGGCGATCTCCTCGGCCGCCAGCTCGAGGACCGGCCGGAAGAGGCCAATCCTTGAATCGCGGATCGCAAACTGGGTGGTGTGGACGCCGACGGCGAGGCCCCCGGCGCCGGCGGCGAGGTAGTAGCGCGAGAGGGCCCGTTGGCGGCGCTCGTCGAGCGTGCGCGCGGACGTGAGCGCGAGGGGATGGGCCGGGATCACCTGCCCGCGCGCAAGCCAGCCACGCACGCCACCGTCGCGATCGAGCGCTCTAGAAAGCTCCATCGCGGACCTCGAAATGGGTCGGTCGACCGAGCGACGCTCCCCCGCGGTCGATCCAGTCGCAGACCATGGCCACCCCCTCTTCGGTCGTCGTCTCAGGCGCGCCGAAGAGGGCCTCGGCACGCCGCGCGTCCCACAGCCAGGCCTCCGCCCCCTCGGCCCCCGTGAAGGTCGGCGCCCGCCTCAGCCGCTCGCCACAGCGTTCGGCCAGCCACCGGATCGACACCCGCTCGACCCCGGTGACGTTGAGAGCCACCGGCGGGCTCCCGGCCAGGGCAAGACTTTGAATGGCCCGCGCACTGGCGTCGCGCTGCCAGACAACATGGACAAATCCCATCCCCAGATCGACAGGCTTCCCTCTGGCCACGGCCCGGGCGACGTCGTGGATCACCCCATACCGCGGCTCGACGGCATAGCAGAGCCGGAAGTGGAGCAGCGGCATCCCCGACCTGGATGCTTCATAGGCCACGATCCGCTCCCGGGCCACGCAAGCATTGGCGTATTCCCCGAGCGGCGTCAGCGGCGTCGATTCGTCGGCCCCCGGCCCCGTCACCGGCACGAGTGGATAGACACACCCGGTGGAGAAGAGAACAAACCTCGACCGACCGTAACGCCTTGCCGCGATCGCCGGCGCGAGCGTGTTGACCGCCCAGGTACGTTCCGGGGCGTCGGTCGTGCCGAACTTCTGCCCCGTCATGTGGATCACGAGGGGGGCATCGGGGAGCCGTCGGACGGCCTCCTCGTCCATCAGATCGCAGGCCACGGTGGCGACGCGATGCCGCTCGAGCGCGACCTTCGCCTCCGCATCGGAAAACCGAGAGACGGCGGTGACCCGGCGCGCTCGGCCACCGGCGGCGTCGAGCCCACGGCGAACCATCCGCGCAAGCGTCGGCCCCATCTTCCCGCCAGCCCCGAGGACGATCACGTCCCCTTCGAGCCGCTGAAGAGTCTCGACGACGCCGCGCGTGGGACGGGAGAGGTGCTCCTCGAGAGCCGCGACGTCGGCGAAGGATTCGAGCATGGGGAAAGGGCGCGAGGATCGAGAGGGTGGGAGGCGCTCACCAAAGGCCTGGGGACAGGGCAACACGTTATCCCATTTCGCTCCCGGCGTTCACTCCGCAGGGGTGCAGTCTTCCTCGTGTGGCTCGGCAAGTTTCCGCCGAATGTCGTCGAGTGAGGTCGCATCGACCCACTGGTGTCGATCGATGCTGTAGTCACCCTGGCCGGTCTCGAACTGCTGGAGAAAGCGGATCATGTCCGCTCGCCCCAATCGCTGCCGCAGGGCCTCCAGCCCCTCGGTCCGGATCTGCTCAAGCGTTCGGGTCATGATTCTGCTCCTCGATCCAATGGATGGGATTCTCTACGCGCACGCGTCCGTCGCTCCGGAGAGCTTGGGACAATCGCTAGCCCACGAGCTCGCGGAGGACCGTTCCCGAGACGTCGGTGAGGCGGAAGTCGCGGCCGGCGTAGCGGTAGGTGAGGCGCTCGTGGTCGAAGCCGAGGAGATGAAGCATCGTGGCGTGGAGGTCGTGGACGCTCACCGGCTTCTCGACGGCCCGGAAGCCGAAGTCGTCGGTCGCCCCGTAGGCCTGCCCCCCCTTGATGCCGCCGCCGGCGAGCCACACCGAAAACCCGTAGTGGTTGTGGTCGCGCCCCGCCTTCGCCTTGCCGTCGCCGCCGAGCTCCACCGTCGGCGTCCGGCCGAACTCACCGCCGAAGAGGACGAGCGTCTCGTCGAGCATCCCGCGCTCGGCGAGATCGGTGAGCAGCGCCGCCACCGGCTGATCGATCTGGCCGGCGAGCGTGCGGTGGTTCGACTCGATCTGCTCGTGGTTGTCCCACGGCTGTCCCGCGCCGTGCCAGAGCTGCACGTAGCGGACGCCGCGCTCGAGGAGCCGCCGGGCGATGAGCGTCTGCCGGCCATGGACGGTGTCTCCGTAGAACGCGCGCATCAGCGCCGACTCGCGCGTCAGATCGAAGGCCTCGGCGGCCTCCACCTGCATCCGGAAGGCCATCTCGAAGGAGTGGATGCGGGCATCGAGCCGGGCATCGCCACGGGCCTCGCGGTGGGCAGCGTTGAGCTTCTGGAGCCAGTCGAGCTGATGCCGCTGCACCGCAGCCGAGGCGTGCGGGCTCGAGATGTTCTCGATGAGCTTCTCGAGCTCGGTGTGCTGCGAATCGATCGACGTCCCCTGAAGCGTGCCGGGGAGAAAGCCCGACTGCCAATTGTCGGGCCCCTTCACCGGATGGCCGCCGGGGCACATCGCCACGAAGCCGGGGAGATTTTGATTCTCGGTGCCGAGGCCGTAGAGGATCCAGCTTCCGACGCTCGGCCGCGGCTGCACCGAGTCGCCGCAATTCATGAGCATCAGGCTCGGCTCGTGATTCGGCACCTGCGCATGCATCGAGCGGATCACCGCGAGCCGGTCGGCGTGGCCGGCGAGCTTCGGGAAGATGTCGCTGATCTCGAGGCCGCTTTGGCCATGCTTGGCAAAGCCGAAGGGCGACGGCAGCGGCGAGCCGGTCTTCCGTTCGGTCGTGAAATTGACCGGCGCAGCCCGGTCGGCGTATTTGGCGAGCGCCGGCTTGGGGTCGAAGGTGTCGACCTGCGACGGGCCACCGTTCAAAAAGAAATGGATCACGCGCTTGGCACGGGGGGCGAAGTGGGGGGCCTTCACCGCCAGCGGCTCGAGGAGCGGATCGCCGGCCGCCCGGGCCAGGCCGCCTGTCTCCCCGAGAACGCCAGCGAGCCCGAGCAGGCCGAAGCCGAGGCCACTGCGGGCAAGAAGCTCACGACGGGAAAGCGGGAGGTGTGGGGGCGTCATCGTGACGGCATCCGGGGGAGAGTCAGTCGACAAACAGGAGCTCATTGGAAAGCAGGAGCGCCTGCACGAGTTGCTCGCGGGGGGCGAGCTGAGGTGGTGGTGCCGCGGGAGCGGGCTTCCCTTCTTCCGCTGGCGGCGGCGGAGGAGGTGGCGGAGCAAGCGGCGCCGCGGCCAGGAAGGCGATTGCCCCCTCCCGCTCGTCGCTGGTCGGCGGCCGCTGAAAGACCGCCTGCCAGATCCGCTCGAGTCCAGCGCCGGCCTCCTCGCCGCTCTCCTGCGGCCACAGCTTCCGCACGAGCGACCGGGCCCGCTCAGCGACGAAGGGATGATTGAGCGCAAAGAGCGACTGCTGCGGCACGGTTGTCTCCAACCGCTTCGGCATGTGGAGATCAGGATTGGCAAAGTCGAAGACGCTCATCACCCCCGGCACGAACTGCCGATCGACGACGCAATAGACACTCCGCCGATGGGGCCCGGGCCCAGCCGCGAGGACGTCGCTGCCGCGCCCGCCGCGCGCCGCCGGGTTGAGATCGCCGCTGACGATCAGGAGCGTGTCGCGAAACGGCTCCCACTCCAGCCGCCGCACCGGCATCCGCCAACGGAGCCGGTTTTCTGGATCGATCTCTTGGGCGCTCGCCGCCCCGGGCACGCGGCCTGACTGCTGCCGGTAGGTGTGGCTGGTGACGATCCGGCGGTGGAGCCGCTTCGTACTCCAGCCATCGGCGATCAAGCCGGCGGCGAGCGCGTCGAGCAACTCCGGATGCGACGGCGGCTCGGCGCGCAAGCCGAAATCGCTCGGCGTCTCAACGAGCCCGCGGCCGAAATGCTGCCGCCACACCCGGTTCACCCACACCCGCGCGGCGAGGGGGTTGGTCGGGGCGACGATTTGTCGGGCCAATTCCAGCCGGCCGCTGCCGTCGGCAAAGGCTCCCTGATCGCCGCCGGTGGCGGCAGCCGGCAGCCTGCGCGGCACGACGTGCCCCTTGTTGGCCGGATTGCCGCGCTTGAAGATTTGCGCGTCCTGCGGCGTGCTCCGATCGAAGAGGGCCAGCGCCTGCGGGGCCGACTCCGGCTGCGGCATCAGCCAGCGATCGAGCTCGTTTTGCAGATTCCAAATCTGGTTGATCGAGTCGGAATCCATCAGCGTCTCGATGTTGGCGATCGGCTCATCGGGGATCGTGCAGGGAGACGTGGGGCCGTAGAGTGCCTGACGGAGTTGCTCGTCGGCGGCGTCGGGAAGCGCCGTGGGGACAGCCTCGCTTGCCGCCACGGCCTGCGTGCAGCGCTGCTTCCAGCCGGCATCGATTTCGGCAAACACTTTTCCATACCGGTCGGCCACCTCGCGGAAACTCCCCGGCGGCGTCTCGAAGGCGGCCGCGACCCGCGGATGCATCGGGGCGTCTGCGGCTTTGAGCTCGGCGAGCTTCGCGGCCGCCGCCTCCGGGAAGCCCTCGGCGGGGAGCGGGAGGAGGGCGACCAAGAGCCCGAAGACGGGATCGTGTCCCGCCCGGTCGGGGCTCAAAAACGCCTGCCAACGGCGGACGATCGCGGCGATCAAATCGTCCTTGGCGATGATCTGGTCGAAGCCGAGCTCGGGGTATTTCCCCAGCTCGGTCTGGGCGAAGAGATAGTCGGCGACCCGGGCCCGGAAGCGCTCGGAGCTTTCGGCCCGCAGCCGCAGCGAGCCCTCGTCGAGCGCCCGCCTGCGCTTGGCGAGCTCGGCGGTGAACTCTGCGGTTGGCGTTGCCGCCCCGGCCGCGGCCCGCACCGGCACGAGCTTTTCATACGAGCTCGTCAACACGCCGTAGAGGCCGTAGTAATCGGCCGTGGCGACCGGATCGTATTTGTGGTCGTGGCAGCGGGCGCAGCCGACAGTGAGACCGAGGAACCCGCGGGTGAGGACGTCGATTCGGTCGTCGACGATGTCGGGCGTGACGCCGAGGAAACGCCTACCGGTCGTGAGGAACCCGAGCGCGGCGAGGTCGGGATCCCCTTCGCCACAGACCCGATCGGCGGCAAGTTGGAGGGTCACGAAGCGATCGTAGGAAAGATCGTTGTTGAAGGCCCCGATCACCCAGTCGCGGTACACCGGTGCATGAACGAAAAACCGCTCCTCGCGGCCGTAGACATAGCCCTTGGTGTCGGAATAGCGGGCGACGTCGAGCCAGTGCCGCCCCTGCTGCTCCCCGTATCGCGGCGAGGCGAGGAGCCGATCGACGAGTTTTTCATAGGCGTCGGGGGCGGGATCGGCGACGAAGGCCGCCACCTCCGCAGGCTCCGGCGGCAATCCGGTCAGGTCGTAACTGACGCGGCGGATGAGCGTCCGCCGATCGGCTTCGGGAGCGCGGGCGAGCCCCGCCCCGGCGAGCCCAGTGTCGACGAGCCGATCGATGAACGCCGGCTCGAGCGCGCCTGCCGGCGCTTGCGGGAGAGGCTGAAAGGCCCAGTGGTTTTTCTGCTTTTCGACCACCGACGTCCCGGTCGGCGGCGTCTCGGGCCAGGCGGCCCCGGCCACGATCCAGGCCTCGATCGCCCCGATCTGCTCTGGGGTGAGCCGAGCCCCCGACTCCGGCGGCGGCATCCGCACCTCTTCGTCGGCATGGCGGAGACGGAGGAAAAGCTCCGACTGGTCGGGACGGCCAGACACGAGAGCCGGGCCGGTGTCACCGCCAGAGAGGAGCCCAGCGCGGGAGTCGAGCCGCAGGCCCGCAAACTGCTTCCCCTCGCCATGACACCCCTGACACTTCTCCACCAGCAGCGGCCGGACATGCCGCTCGAAGTGTTCGAGGTGTTCCGCTGCCGGAGCCTCCGCTGCCGTGGCGGCCGACCCGGCTCGGCCTGCCAGCCACGACAAGCCAAGGAGCGCTGCGAGCAGCAAGCGCGGGACAACGCGGCCGCGCGGCCGCGCAGCCCCGCCGGTCACGCCTCGAATTGCCCCCGTCGTCGTCGTTGCCATGAAAAGATTCTACCCAGGAATCGCCCACAGCGGCTCCCCCATCGACGAGCCGCCAATCGCGGCTATTTCCCGCGCTTGGCCGGAGGATCGGGCTGATCGCGACGGATCGGGGCAAACACGGCCAGCTCCGAGACATCCACATTCCCGAGGTCGCCCGGCTGCTTGCCGTAGGTCTTGAACCGCTTGAGCACGCTCACCATCTCGGCCTCGGAAAGGATCACCGGCTCACCGGCGAGCGACGCCGCCCAATACTCTTGGCACAAAGCCTCGATCTCCCCCGCTAGCCACAGCGCGCCATCGAGATCACCCCCGAAACAGATCTGGCCGTGGTTGGCAAGGAGGCAGGCGGTGCGCTCCTGAAGAGCGCGGATCATGAACACCGAGAGTTCCTTCGTGCCAAACTCGGCGTAGTCGGCGACGCGCAGCGAGGTGCCGCCAGTGACGCCGATCATGTAGTGAAACGCCGGCACTTCCCTCCGCAGGCAGGCAAGCGCCGTCGCGAACGGGGAATGGACATGAACGATGGCGCCGGCCTCGGGGCGTTCGGCGTAGATGTCGAGGTGCATCCGCCATTCGGTCGACGGGAGAAACTCCCCCCGGTATCCACCGTCGAGATCCATCTCCACGACCTGCTCCGGCCGCATCTTCCGGTAGGGAATCCCCGACGCTGTGATCAGGAATCCCTCGGGGGTGCGCACGCTGACATTGCCGGAGGTTCCCTGGTTGATCCCCTCCTCGTTCATCGCCAGGCAGGTCTCGATCACCTTCTCGCGCAGGGCGAGGTGCTTGAGCGTCGTCATCGGTGCTCCGGATGGAAGGATCAGGATGCGGCGGGCCGCCGTGCATCCCCTTGGACTCGACAGGCTAGCGGGATGGAGGGGGCGACGCCGCATCACTTTCAAGCGCCGTCCAGCGGTCAAACGTCGCGGCCTGGCCGTGAATCCGCCCGTCCGCGTCGAGGACGTTCCAGACGATCGCCTCCTCGATCCGGAAGCGCTTGCCGCTCCGCGAGACGCGCACTCCGGCGTAGTCGTCGACAAAGCCCTCACGCGCCGTCCGCTCGAGGAGCCGAGCCCGCTCGTCGCGATGGACCGGCTCGGCGGTGAGCCGCGACGGCGTGCCGACGAGCGTCTCCCACGGCATCTCCCAGCGCTCGAGGGCCGCTGCGTTGCCATAGTTGAGGAGCGGATCGGCTTCGGTGCCGTGCGAGACGACAACGAAGGGCGCGTCGTGGAGCCTGCGGGCCTCGGCTTCGGCCGAGCCCCCGCGCGGCAGCAGCTCGCGTCCCACGACGCGGGCAAACGAATCGAGGAGGAGCTGGGCATGATGAAGAGCCGCCGGGCTCCGCCAGGCAGGCTCCCCTCCCCAGCCCTGCACTTCCCCAACACCGACGACCGCCTTGAGCTCGTCAAACGACAGCCGCCCGGCATCGCTGACAGGCATCCCCTCCCCGAGCCAGGCCCGGGCGAACGCGCGGACGGCGAATCCGGTCAGGGCAAGCGTGGACGTCGGGTCGACCGCCACCTTGAATCCGATCCGCTCGAGGTCGGCCAGGGGCAAAAGCGGCGTGACCCCGCCGGGAAGCATGTTGGCCAGTTGGGGGAGCGGCACCTCGCGGGCGATGCGAGCAAGCTCCTCGATCGACTGTGGCGCCTCGACGAATCCCAGGTCGACGCCGGTCTCGGCATACCGATTCGCCCGGTCGATCGCGCCGTCGATTCCTTCGCTGGCGCGGGCGTCGGTCCGCGCCAGGATCACGAAGTCGCTATCTCGGCGGGCGTCGAGCGCGGCGTTGAGCCGATCGAGCATCGTGGCCACCGGCACGACCTGCTTGCCGGCAAAGTGACCGCAGCGCTTCGGCTCGACTTGATCCTCAAGGAGGATCCCCGCGGCCCCTGCCGCCTCGAACTGCTTGACCGTCCAGGCGACACTCGCGCCGTTGCCGTGGCCGGTGTCACCGTCGGCGATCAGCGGGATCGACACCCGCGCCGTGATCCGTCGCACGCATTCCGCCATCTCCGCTGACGACAGCAGCCCGAGATCGGGAAGGCCATGCGCGCTCGCCGCGGCGCCGAAGCCGCCGAGAAACAGCATCTCGGCGCCGGCCTGCTCGACGACGCGGGCCGTGAAGGCATCATGCGGCACAAGCGCCCGGACGAGGCCGGGGCGGGCAAGGAGGGCGCGGAGGCGGGAAGCGGGAGTCGTTGGCATGGGGATGGCGGGGGCTCGAGTGGTCTGGCGTCAGAGGCACTCACTCGCCGGCCGAAATCCGACAGGCATTCTCGACGAGCTTCAGGATCGTGGCGTTGTGGAAGATCGGATAGGTCTCGTGCCCCGGGCGGATGTAGATCACCTTGCCGCGGCCGAGGTTCCAGACCATGACGCTGCGAAACCACGATCCATCTTCAAATCGCTCCTCGAGCACGACCTCGTCCGGCTCTGGCACGTGGAACGGCTCGTCGTACATCTCGGTTCGTTCAAGCGCGAATGAGTCGGGGAGCCCGGCGGCGAGCGGGTGACGCCGATCGAGGACGCGCAGCACGCTCGGCTTACCGTCGGTGCGGTAGGCGGGGAAGCAGCAGTTGGGGAGGTGGAGGGTGACCTCGACGCGGCCGTCGGGGAAGCGCCGCTCGTCGCTGGCCGGAGTGAGCCGGGCCTCGCGGGCCGGCACCTTGTAATGCTGGGCCGGCACCTCGCGGATGGAGAGCTTTTCACTGGGCAAGTCGGCAAACCGGCGGTGGACGTCGGCCCGGGCCCGTTCGTTCATCGCCTCGATGAACGGGGTGGCCCAGTGGGCCGAGTGGAGGGCGACGAGGACAAGCCCGCGGTCGCGGATCCGTTCTACGATCCGCTTTCCCGCCTCTGGCTTGACCTCGGCCTGACGAACATGCCCCCACCAGACGAGGACATCGGCGTTGTCGAGGAGCGGGTCCCCGATCCCCTGCTCGGCGTCGTCGAGCTTCACCGAGCGGACGGCGAGCCCCGGCTGCTTCTCCAGATGTGCCGCGATCGCGTTCCCGAGAAAGTTGTCGTAGGCCTCTTTCTGCGCCGGCTGCTGCTCATCCCACACAAGGACGCGCCGCGGCGCGGCCGCCGAGGCAGCGGGGGCGAGATCGAGCGACGAGAGCCAAGCGAGCACGCCACTCTGCCAGGCATCCCAGTTCGGCCCCTTGTAGCCGTCGAGCCCGTGGCCGCCGGAGGGGAGCTCGAGGAGCCGGCTGATCACCCCTTTGCGCTTGCAGGCCTCGTGAAAGAGCCGGCTGTTGGCGATCGGCACCGGAAGGTCGTCGACCGCATGAGCGAGGTAGGTCGGCGGCGTCTGCTTCGTGACCTGCTTTTCGTTGGAGAAAAGGTCGAGGAGATCGGGCGACGGATTCTCCCCGAGGAGATTCGTCCGCGAGCCAGAGTGGCCGACGTCGCCAAGCGTCACGACCGGATAGACGAGGATGCCGAAGTCGGGGCGCGACGACTGCTTCGAGATTGGGTCGGTGGCCTGGGCATCGCCCGTGTCGAAATGGGTGGCGGCGGTCGAGGCGAGGTGGCCGCCGGCCGAGAAGCCGATGATCCCCACCTTCCGTGGATCGATCCGCCAGGCTGCGGCATTCGCCCGGACGGTGCGGAGGGCCCGGGAGGCGTCGGAGAGCGGCACGAACGCCCGCCCCGCGGGGAGCCGGTATTCGAGAACGATTCCGGCGATGCCATGCTCATTGAGCCAGGCGGCGATGCCGTGCCCTTCCGGGCCGGTGACGAGGCCACCGTAGCCGCCGCCGGGGCAGATCACGACCGCTGGGGTCGACGATCCCTCGGGCGTTCCCGCGGGAAGATGAACCGTGATGAAGGCATCGGCCGCTTCGGTCTCGGTGCTCCCCGGCGCTCCCACCGGCGCCTTGCCGTGCCAGAGGGGGAGCCGCTCGGCCTCGGCCGCGGCAACCGGCGCCTTCGCCATTGGGATCAGGAGGCAGGCAAGAAGAACAAGGCAGCGGGGCATCGACGGCACTCCGAGGGGTCTTTTGAGCCAGCGAAATCGTAGCATCCCCCGTGCGAGAAGGACGCGCTGCCGAGCGATGACCACCGAAACTTCAGGCCGCGGCAGGTCACTTCGCCCGCTTCGTCGCGAGCCCTTCGGCGGTGCAGGCGGTCGACCCCAGGCCGTCGGCCTCGGTGACGTCGACGAGCGTTGGCGGAAACACGATCCGCTCGATCCACCCGAGGTCGGGCGTCGGCAGCCGGGTGGCGAGATCCTTGTCGGTCTCCCCTGCCCTGAGGACGAGCTTGTCGGGGATGTCGGTCGAGAGCTTCGCGGCCACGAGCGCCACCCCATGAACGACGACCCGGATCTGCCGCGTCGTCGGCGTCACCTGCTTGAGCTGCCGCTCGCGCTTCTCGGCGTCGGTGTAGGTGACCGTGCCGCCGGCCGTCGTGGAGACTTCGACCTGCGCCGGCGAGGTGGCGTCGTAGACCCACTTCGTTCGCTCAAACGTCTTCGCCACCGTCGCGATCTCGCGGTCGTGATCGGCCCCAGAGTCGACCTTCGTGGCCACGACCGTCCCCGGCTCGACAAGCGCGGGCAGCCCCGCGGGGAGCTCGGCGGCCACCTTGGCCACCGCCGGCTCCGGGATCTTCGCCGCCACGATCACGGCAAGCGTCGTCCCCGGCTTCTTCTTTCCCTCGCCGGCCTCGGCGTCTCCGCCGTCGTCTTCCGGAGGGGCCGCGTAGAGGAGCATCCCCTGAACGACCCGGACGGCGAGGTCGTCGACGGTGTCGCCCGACTGCACCGGCTGCCATTCATACCGCCACGCGGGCAATCCCTTCGCTGCCGACCAGAGCACCGCCGCGAGCCCCCGGGCCGATTGGATGAGGAACTGCTCTTCTCCGACCCACGCCAGCGCCGTGCGCTGCGCACTCGCGCCCTGGGCGTGGAAGACGGGGATCGGGCCGGTCGGATCGGCAAGATCGTGGATCTGCACATTCCCCTCCTGGATCAATGCCAGGCGCCGCCCGTCGGGATCGAAGCACACTCCCGACGTGGCACCGACGGGGAGCGACACGATCACCTTGCCACTGGCCGCATCGCACACCTGGACGCGGCGCGTGTCGGGGAGGGCGAGATAGCGGCCGCCGCCGGACAGGGACGGCGTCGGAGAATGGCCTGGATCCTGGGCGAGCCGGTAGAGGGCCTGCTTGGCATCGATGTCCCAGCAGGAAAACTCCTCACGGCTGCTTTGATGGACGACCAGCGCGTCATCGACGATCCTCCCCCAGGGGTGGCGGGCAAGGGGCTGGCCATCGCCGCACGGCGCCCGCCATGCCGACCAGGCGGTCGCGGCCTTGCGACTCGGAGCGGCATCCCAGAGCGTGAGCACCTGTTTCGCCGCCCCCTCCGCGGTGCCCTTCTCGCGCGACACGGTCAGGAGACGCTCGAGGATCGGGTGGTAGTCGAGGA